>OLPH01000010.1_pt1 | contig 228353 bp, 203 predicted proteins | sample 1672951 | NCBI WGS metagenome assembly OLPH01 (sample SAMEA3136740, study PRJEB25190) | human gut metagenome | reverse complement strand
CATTTTTTGCTATTATCTCTATAAGGTCGCAGGGCGATTATTCAGAATGTGAATTACTTAAATTATTATGAATACTATAAATGTTTTAGGTTATGGCAGAGAAAGAGATTATTATAGGAGTTAAAGTTGAAATTGATTCGGAAGCAGCGACTAAGAATCTTTTAATGTTGAATAAGGCAATAGATGAGCAAAAACAGAAGCAAAAAGAATTAAAAAAGCAGTTCGAAGATGGGAAAATATCGTATGAAGAATATAATGAACAGTTGGAAGATTCAAGGACTATTGTAACTCGATATTCTGAGAAACAGCGAGAATTGAGAAAAGAGATTCAGAACAATATAAAAGTTGAAAAGCAAAATGATGGTTCATTGAGACAACTTCGTGCTGCATTGTCTAATTTAATTGCTGAATATGACAATCTAAGTAAGGCGGAACGGGATTCTGCGAAAGGGAAAGAATTACAAGACAAGATTAATGCTGTTACAAAAGAGCTTAAAGTAGCAGAAGAATCAACAGGTCGTTTTTCCAGAAATGTTGGCAATTATTTGAACTCATTTTCGCAAGCATTAGAGACAAATGTTCCGGCTATTTCACAAGTTAAACAAGCGATAGCTCCTCTTATTAGTCAGTTTAAAGAAGTAGGCAGTGAATTAAGGGTTGTCAGCTCTGATTTCAGAGAAGCAATTTCAGGATTATCAGGAATGACAACAGCTCAAAAGGCAGCTACGGTAGCAACAGCAGGGCTTTCAGCTGGAATGAAAATTCTAAAAATCGCCATTGTATCGACAGGAGTTGGAGCTTTTGTCGTTTTGCTCGGTTCTCTTGTTGCTTATTTAACAAGTACGCAAGAAGGGACTGAAAAGTTGAGCAAAGCATTCGCATGGCTTAAAGCAGCATTAGACGTAATTATAGATAGGTTCGCTAAATTCGGGGGTGCAATCATGAAGTTCTTTTCAGGTGATTTTTCCGGGGCGGCAGAAGACGCAAAAGCTGCATTCGCAGGAGTTGGTAAAGAATTAGAAACAGAGACTGAACTAGCTGTTAAGTTAAGGGAGGCTTTAAACAAGATAGAGAAAGAAGAAAAAAAACTTATTGCGGTTCAACAAGCAAGAAAAACAAAAATTGCTGAGCTTAAACAAATAGCCGATGATACGACTAAATCTGATAACGACAGGTTAAAGGCTGCTCGTGAAATTCTTGCCTTAGAAAAACAAACGGCAGAAGAAACTAACAGGTTAGGAGAAGCAAGAATCGCTAATATGTTGGGATATACAGAGGTTACTGACGAAGTAAAAGCACAAATAGAAGCTCTAAAAAATGGGACTGCGGATGCTGACCAAGTAATAGCTAATTTGGGCTTGTCAAATTCAACAATTAAAGATTATGAAGCACTTAATAATGAAATCGCTAAATATCAACAACGTGTATCTGAATTTTCTGAAATGCAAGTTGAAGCTAATAATAAGATTAACACGATAATTAAAGAAAGACAGAATAAAGAGAAAGCAAATGCAGACGCTGCCATAGCTGCTCAAAAGATCCTTGATGAGGAAACAAAGAAAATGTTAGATGAACAAGCTAGGCAACAGATGGAGCATGACGCACTTATGATTAAAACAAAACTAGAACTTGCTGTTAAAGGCTCTGAGGAGGAATTAAACCTTAAAATAGAGCAGTTAAATAAAGAGAGGGATAAAGAGCTTGAAACAGCATTATTAACAGAAGAAGAAAAGCAAAAGATACGGGATAATTACAAAGCAAAAGCAGAACAATTAGAAATCGAGTATAGGAATAGGCAGAAAGAGGAAGCTATGGAAGCATTGGAGCTCGAACTGTCTAACAGGTTGGCAGCCGCAAAGATAGCCGGAGAAGATGAGTTACAAGTCGAGCTTGAAAATGCCAAGAAACGGCTTGATTCCTTACAGCAGTTAGAGGGAGAAAGCGATGCCGAGTTCAAAGCCCGACAACTCGAAGCCCAGCAGGAATATTTGGATGCCAAAGAGGAACTTGCCCAGAGGGAAATAGAAATAGAACAAGCGAAGTTCGAAGCGGCATCTCAAATTACAGGAGCTCTATCGGGGTTATTCGAGCAGCTTGGAGAGGACAATAAGGCATTTATGATTTTATCGAAGACATTAGCATTGGCAGAAGTTGCTATTAACACAGGAAAAGCAATATCTTCGGCTGTTGCTGCGTCTGCTACAAAGGGTATTTTTGGTATTGCAGAAGCTGTTTCTTTAATCGCGACGATAATCTCCAATATGACAACTGCGATAGGAATTATAAACTCGGCCAAGTTTGCCGATGGTGGTCTTGTAGAAGGTCCCGGAACGGGAACGAGCGACAGCATACCCGCTATGTTGTCTAACGGTGAGAGCGTGATGACAGCAAGAGCTACCTCCATGTTCGCTCCGCTACTGTCTGCTATTAATGTAGCCGGAGGAGGCGTGCCCATACAAGTTCGGGAAAAAAGCAGTCAAGCTCTCGGCGAGGAGATGATTGCACGAGCCATTGCACGAGGAATGCAAGATGTCCACCCGATTGTTTCCGTTACGGAGATTAACAAGGTGGGTTCACAAGTTAAAGTGGTAGAGAATTTAGGTTCCATTTAATTGTTTAATTCATGAAAGTACATGAATTTATAGAAATAAGCCGTCCCATATTGGAGGCGATGAGGCGCGCCGGAGTCAATCTGGACGATGTTAAGTACCTTGAAATGTACAAGCGTTTCCTAACGATGAAGGGAGAAGGGTTAAAAGTGTCTTATATCGTCGAGAAATTGAGCGATGAGTACCAGATAAGGCCGAGAAAATTCTATTACATCTTGAAAAAGTTCGATTCCGTTGTTTAATTATATGTGTTGTGTTTCGAGTGGCGTGTGTCCGTGAGGATATGCGCCATTTTTTTTGCTGCAAAATCCGTGCAGTTGAATCCCTTCTTATCATTCTGTTTGATAGGTTATTCCTTCGTAAATTTGGAATAAACCAATGATTGGATAATGGTATTAAAAATATATTCTCAAATAGCGAACGAGTCGGAAAAAGCATTATTGCAGTTTTTCGGGGACAATGCAGTTTCTTTCATCGATGTAGACGATTTTGTAAGCCAGATACCGGAAGATGACGATTCGATAGAGGTGCGCATTCATTGTCCGGGCGGAGATGTAGCCGAGGGCTGGGCTATCGTTGACAAATTGAGGGCGACCGGAAAAAAAATAATAACGGTGGTTGACGGAGTGTGCGCCTCTATGGCGACGATAGTCTTGCTCGCCGGTTCGGTACGTAAAGGATATAAGAACCAGAGGATTCTGATTCACAATACCCGCTTCTGTGATTTTTATATAGAGAATGCCACGGCGGAAGAACTGGAAGCCAAAGCTAATGATTTGAGGTTGGAGGATAATAAGATTCTTGACTTCTATGTAGAGCGCACCGGGGCTGATAGGGAAGTTCTCGCCACTCTGATGAAAGAGGAACGCTATATAAGCATGCAGGAAGCTAAGGATTTGGGATTCATAACGGAAATAATCGAGCCGATTTCGGCTATTTCCAATACAAACAAAAATAAAAAAAACATGAGTAAAAAGAATCTGAAAGAGGCGCTGAATGTGTTGGCGCAAGCACTCGGTTTGTCATGTGCAAAAGACATCGAGCTACAAACGGAGGACGGGCAAGTATTGACAGTAGAACGAGAAGAAGGAGATCCGGAGGTAGGTGATGCCGCCAGCCCTGACGGGGAATGGTTGATGCCCGATGGGAGAACGATTATTGTATCTGACGGCGTGATTACCGAGATTCGTGAGGCAGTCACTGATGGAGGCGAAGATGTGGAAGCACTTAAAGCCGAGATTGCCCGACTTACAACGGAGCTGGAATCAGAAAGAGCGAAGGGAAAAAGCGACGAGGAGTCTGCTATTCTAGCCCAAGTTAAAGCGGCAGGGGGCAAACAATGGCTTGACAGAGTGACGACTAGCAATTATGTGCCCCCTAAACCAAATCCGGCTAGAAAGAAAGATCCGGTAGCAGAGGAAAACGTCCTTGAAAAGGAATTAAGGGAGAGGAAAGAGAAAGCGAAAGCCCATGAGGTTGAAAAGCGAAAAAGAAAATAGGTAATATTAAGAGATTGTTTAGGTTATTATGGGAACTTTTGAAGATTTAACCCCTGATAATGGGGCGATAAAAACGTTGCAGGAGTTAATTCCGATGACAACGTTCAAGGACGAAAGCCTTGAAGCACTATTTACATTGATGACTAGTGCGAGAAACGGGAAGAAATTAGGGTTCATAGGCGATATGGAAGATGTCGGAACGAAACTGACGAACCGGTGTAATCCTACTTATGTATCTGCTTCCATTGAGGCAAATGAAAAAGAGTGGGAATTAGGAGAATGGGAAATACCCTTAAAGCTCTGTTATGACGATATTATGGGTACAGTAGCCGAATATACGCTGAAAACAGGCACGGATAAGGGCGACATGACCTCTATCGAATATATGAATGTTGTCTATCGACCGGCATTGGAAAAGGCCATGATAAATATGATGTGGCGGTTAATTTGGTTCGGCGACAAGGACGCAAAGAATATAACCGGAGGAAGTGGTCAGATAACAGACGGGGTTAATACCAACTTGTTTACAGTTGCCGATGGATTCTGGAAACGACTGTTTGCAATAATTACAGATAATGAATCTCAGAAAACAGCAATTGCGGCAAATTCGCAAACAACGGCAGCCCTTCAAAAATCGAAATTATTAGAATCCGGTGTTGCAACGGGCATAGTAGACTCCATGTTGATGGAAGCAGACCCAAGAATTTCTACCCTTGATGGGGCAGCTATTTTTATGACAAAATCATTGGCAGACGCATTGACGCAAGATGTGAAGAAGACTTACAGCACGATAATGCCGTGGGAAGTTATCTTCGATGGTGTTCAAATGGCGCAATACAATGGTGTTCCTATTTATTCCGTATCGATTTGGGATAGAATGATTCAAAAATATCAAAATGATAAGACGAAGTTGAACATTCCTCACCGAGCTGTTTACACTTCGCCGAAGAATTTACTTGTGGGGGCTCCCGGAGAATTGATTTCAGATTTGGATATTTTCTTCAATCGTGAAAAACGACAAACTCAAATTTATTCGACAGGAGACCTCGGTACTTTAATCGCAGAAGATGAGTTAGTTCAAGTAGCATGCTAAATAATTTTTTAAGAAAGGAAAATGAAATGGCAACAGACTGTGTTAGTTTGATTTCGGCAGGAATAGTTCCAAACTGTGGCGATCCTATTACAAAGGGGTATGAGCACAAAGGAATAATTATTAACTGGGACGACATCGATTTTACGGCCACCACCTTTTCTGGTGCGAATACGATTTCCGACCTTGTTCTAAAAGAAGGGAAAAAGGCCTATGAAATCGTTCAAAGAGGAAATACACCCTATACGGGATCTACCTCTGAACTGGCCGTTGGAACAATTTCCAATACTGTAACTAAAAATGTCCAATTTACGATATTGAACAAAGGTCCCAAGATTGCTGAAACAGTGATAGACCCCTTGTTCAATGGTAAGTATGTCGTGATTCTCGAAAACACATGGAAAAATCTTAGTGCCACACAAGGTACGAAGGGAGACAGTTCCTTTGAAGTTTTCGGTATCAAACAAGGCATGTTCGCAACGGCAGCGACTCGTGACCCGTATAGCTCTGATACACAAGGTGGCTGGCAGGTTACCATGACTGAAACTGAAAGCCCTGTGGCAGAAGTTTATTTGTTCAAGACCAGTTATGAAGCGACGCTGGCGATGATTAATTCGTTGGTTAATCCTTCTCCCGGTGTATGACCTATGAAGAAGCGATGAAATTATCCTCCGAGTTGATAGGGAGAATAAACTCCCTATCGCAGGAGGATCATCGAACGATCGAGAAACTCTATAATGAATCCTTGAAAAAAGAAGTTCGGAAATGTAACTGCAAGGACAAGCATAGAGATGCATTGATTGAAACATTCACTTATTTAAAAAGGAACAAGAAGATGAAAGAGAAATCGAAATATGTATTAAAACCCGGAGCTGTGATTCAAGTGTTCGGTGATCCACGTGTTTACACGAATGAGAACCTTACAGATGATATAGCCAAAGAATATCTGACCAATAACCCCGGCTTGCGAACCATGTTTTCTGTAATCCCTGACGAGTTCTATGAATCTAAAAGCCGTAAAGGAGCCTCAAAAGAGGATTAACACGAATTATCTGAGCAGCCTGAATATACAGAGCTATGGTGAAGATAATTTGTATCCCAATAAATTAGCCGAGGTGGTAGCATCGTCGTCTATCGCCTCCGGCTGTTTGTCTCGCTATGCAGATTTCATAGAAGGGAATGGATTCAACTCTCAAATAATTTCAGATTACAAAATCAACAAAAGCGGAGATACACTAGATGACTTGTTGGGATTGTTAGCAAATGATCTTGCAAAGTTCGGAGGTTTTGCAATACATGCCAATTATGATGTATTAGGAAAGATTCGCAACATTCATCATATCCCCTTCATTACAACGAGGCTTAAAGAGCCAAATGATTACGGGAAAGTGACAGAAATAGCCATTCACCCTAACTGGACTGGTGAGGAAACTAGGAATGGAAAACGAGTTCAAGTCAACAAGTCGAACATTAGTTTCATTCATGTTTTCGATCCCAATTCTGCAATTCCCGAAATTGAAGAGGTTGGGATAAATGAGTATAAGGGGCAGGTGTTATGGTATTCGAGGAATGGCAACATGGTTTACCCTCTTCCGGTGTATGACCCTGTTATCACGGATATGAGTACAGATGAAGGACTTGCCAATGTACGTTATCGCAACGCCCGGAATAACTTCTTGCCGAGCGGGGCATTGATTACAAGGAAAGGAACAGATATTCAAGAGAATTATTTTGACGATGAAAGGAGATATTACGGACATGAGAGTTACGAAAGTGAATATTCTCCTGTGTTGAAAAACTTGCAGGGAGATTTTAATGCTTGCAAGATAGTAGAGATAGAGATAGGAGCTGACGAGCAATCTCCTGAATTTATAAGTTTGTCGACCAACAATTATGATAAGGAATTTACCGTAACGGCGGATAGCATAATAGATAATATCTATTCAGCATTCAACCAAGAAGCATTTTTGGCAATAAGAAAAGGAAAGCTCGGATTCTCTGGTGATATATTGGCTGACGCTTATTCCTACTATTCGGGTAAGGTAACCAAAGAGCAGAGGGCAATATCGAGAGCCTTGTTATCTATATTCAAGAATTGGTATGAACAACCATTCGGAGAACTCACGTCTGATACTTTTAAAATACAATCGATGTTGTATGGCAGCACTAATAACACCAACTGATATATCGACATTGGCAAGGCCTTGCTATGCAGATAAGGAAATTGCCAATAAAGCGATAGACGAGGCGATAGATATAGACATTCGCTATCTAGTAGGTGATACTCTGTTTCAAAAGATAATGCAGAGTAAAGATACAATCTTACTAAATGGGGGTCTATATAAGTCGAAGAAAGGAGAAGACCGCATTATCGGAGGGTTGAAGAAAGCTGTTGCCTATCTGGCCTATTCACGTGTCGTAAAATTCGGTAATAGCTTGCCGACGAGGTTTGGAACTATGAATAACAACGATGCTTATTCTTCGCATACAGAATTAAAGGAACGACAAATGATAGCCGATGATACTTATTCTATCGGATTGAAATATGTAGAGGAAGTATTGTACTATATTAATGATTCGGAAGAATGCTGTGTTTGCGAAAAGCCAATAAGCAAGCGTAGCATATTTAAGATTATAGGAGATTGATCGATGATTGACAAAGATCCCATAGTGAAGTACTCGTGGGAGGATATTAAGTTTACCATTGGCTTTGAGGACAAGAACGGGAGCCCGATCGATGCCGAGACGAAGAAGTTTAAGTTCATCTACAAGGACGAGGCCGGTTGTTGTTGCGAAGTGAGCTACGACGGAAAGACACGAAAAAACTGTGTGTTCCGTGACGGCGTGCTGTACGGCATATTCAATTCCGGGACTTTTCGCTATGGCTTGCTCACGGTCGAGAGGCACTACTGGATAGAGGATGCCGATTTCGATGACGGCAAATGGGACTATGGCGATGTTTACAAAACCAATATAATCATCAAGTGATATGGCAGATAGTGATTGTATAATCGTTCATGAGCAGGTGGTCGTTCCGGAACCTGTGATGGCGAATGAGGTTATTGCCCTCCCGGGGGAGAAAGGCGACAAGGGAGACCCTTTTACCTACGACGATTTTACGCCGGAGCAAATCGCCGAGCTTCAACGCCCTGCGACAGAGGCGGCGGCAGTTGCCAATCAAGCGGCTGAAAAGGCAAACAAGGCGGCCACGGATATAGAGGCTCTCGGTGTCACGTTGACGGCAGAAGAAGCAAAACGGGAATCTGCTGAAAGCAGCCGTACCTCGGCAGAGAGTGAGAGAGCCGAAGCGGAAGCTCTAAGAGAGTCGAGTTTCTCCCAAATGCAGACAACGCTCGAAGGGCTTATTACGGATACCCGCACAGCCACATCGAACGCCAACACAGCGGCAGGAAATGCGGAGAATGCCGCAACGGCAGCGAACAACTCGGCAACTCTCGCTAATGAGGCAGCCGATAAAGCGAACCAAGCGGCGGAGAGTGTGGACGGTAAATATTTTCAAGATAATATCTTTATACCGTTCTATAAATGTTCATTTACAAATGGACATTTAGATACAGAATTTGCAATCCCTATAAATGGTGACTTGGAAGATTTGTTTGTTATTTCTTTTTATAATATTGCTAGTTCGTGGATTAAGCGCGTTAAAAAGGGGAATACAATATGGGAAATTAAACAAAACATTTATATAGGTAGAGAATATCGTCATACGATAAACAATGATGTATTATTCTATGAAGGATATGCATTTGTTCGGGGACGTATAACAGGACTTGCTAAAATAGATTTAAATGATGGTAGTTTAGAGTTCAATAAAGAGGTTATAACTGAATATGAAAATATAAGTCTATACAACAATTATATAGTTGCTACTGGTGAAAAAAAAATTTTAATTATCGAACCGATCAATTTTTCTGTATATAAACAAATAGACATTGATTCATCTACTTATAGCATAACCTCTTATAATGATAGAGTTTTAATTTCAGCAGGGAAAAAACTTTATATTATAAAAGATGTTGATTCAGAGATTCATATAATAGAAGGGGAAAGTATTATTTCATCTTTTTACATTAAATATCTTATTAATAATGATATAGATTGCTATTTGTTGTATGATAAAGGAGGTACGAGATTAGTTGCAGAAGATAACAGCTTTGATGTAAAATCATCTGATGAATGTTTTAATACATTGGGATTCAATCCATTATATTCACTAAATTACAAAAATTATGCTGGTAATGCAATTATTTTTATAATATGTAACATTGGGTATCTTACATTGAAAGGGTTTATTGGTAGCATTTCACTTCTCTGCAAGAATAATGACTGCCCCACGTACAGTAGATTGGAAGAAATCAGTAAATATTTTCTAGAAGACGGTTATGTAAGAAGAATTGGAGATATTATGTATAAAGTAAAAGTAGGTTATGATACAAATTAAATTAGACGGTGTAAAAGTCGAAACCATCTATTATGGAAAATATAAAAAGGAGAGATGGATAGAGGTAGATTCTATCCCATCTCCAGAGGAGATACCCGGAAAAATACCCGTGATGTATTATCGGAACGGGGCGATAGTCTATGAGTACGAGGCCGCACCGGAAGCGACGGAGGACGGCACGGAAACATCACCTGCCCAAATGGACTACGGAGAAACGGTAAACGGATTGATCCGTCGGAAATATACCTTGTCGGAGGAGTTGGCGATACTTCGGCAAAGAGATACGAAAGCAGAGGAGTTCGAGGCTTATAACACCTATGCGGAATCCTGCAAAGAGGAAGCCAGATTGTTAATCGAAAAACAGAAACATTGATATGGGAGGGATAAACGAGGCTACGGAGGTAGCCAGAGGGATAAGCGAACAGGGGTTCTTGGTGATGACCGCTGCATTCTTCTTGGTGTTGTCGGCCATGATGATGGTGGCCTGCTTCAAGTGGTTCAAATCGATTATCACCAAGAGCATGGAGGATTACGGCGAATCCCTGAAAGAGCTTATCGAAAAGACGAACGACCAGAATAACATGTTGTCCGACATATCGGAAGGTCTTAGACCGGAAACGCAGCTTCGAATAAAGAACATGACGAGTGAATTTTTCAACCTTTCCGCCAGACGGGTTTTGGAAATTATCGAACAAGTTAGGAAGGAAAACCATATATCCGACAGGAATAGGACGCATGAAAAAATTATCGGAAATCTCACGAACCAGTACGAGGACAGGAACAGCCGTTTCGACTACTTTACCTATCGGGGTAAACGTCTTTCATGTTATACCAATCCTGAATGGATAGACTGGGTGGCAGAGGTTGTCGAGAACGAGATATATGCCCATACGGTGAACGATGACAGGGCTAAAACCAATGTATTTTCTGTCTATGACCGTATCAAGCTCGATTTTTATCACCGATTAAATAACGAATAATATGAAGAAAATTTTGGAGAGAATCAAAGGGTTGTTATTGTCTATTCCCCACGACAAGCTGCTGCATTTTATCGCAGGAGGTGTCATCGCCTCTTTCTTCGCCATCGTGATAGGTGCGACGGCGGAATATTGTGTGCTGTTCTCTGCCATAGCGGGCTGTATCAAGGAGGCTGCCGACGAGTGGAAGAAGCCGGGGGCTTGGTCGTATGCCGACTTGCTGGCGACCATACTGGGCGGGCTGGTGATTCAAATCGAAGTTTGGATTGCCTGACGAAAAAAATGAATTTTTATAACCCGGCGACGGGAAAGCGTTCTTTGACTTCTTGGAATCACCGTTTGATTTATCGTAAAAAAGTATAAGAATTGGTTGCATGTTACGATATTTTTTGTTACTTTGCAACAAGATGATAAGCGATACCTATAAATACGATAGCGTTACGGTTGCAAACTATATCATTGCGTTTGCTAACCAGAATAAGTTTTTCATTAACATGACTAAGCTTCAAAAGTTGTTGTATATAGCTTATGGAGTATATCTTTACGTAAAGAACGAACGCTTGACAAACGAGCACCCTCAGGCTTGGCCGTATGGTCCGGTTTTCCCGACCACTCGAAATAAATTGATAAAAAAGGATTTTTCAGAAATTTCCCTTTCTGATGAAAACCTTGAAAAAATAGCCCGTGATTCCGAAATGGAATCTCTGATGAAACTGGTCTTTGGCAGCTATGGTTCTAAAACTGCCGCCTATCTGACGGAATGGTCTCACAAGCCCGGTTCTCCGTGGGATAGGACCGTTAAGCAGCCTTCATTCAGCTGGGGGGATAGAATCCCGGATAGTTATATCCAAGAGTATTTTAAGACACTAATTTCTCCCAAAGCATGACTAAACAGAAAGATTCTTTTAGCGGCTTGGATTTACGTAGTGAGAATGGTGTCCATATTTCTCCCGACTCAAATTTGGGCGATATAGACGACAAGAATTTATCCGAACAAATACGGGAGCGATATTCACAAGATACACAATTTCGTAAACATTTGGCCAGATGGGTCATGTGGATTATCCCCATATGGTTATTCATAGTAATTGCCATTCTTGTATTTTGCGGGATCGGATTATTTTCATTGGGACCGGAAATATTGATATCTCTACTGGCTACGACAACTATCAATGTATTAGGTTTAGCCAATATCGTATTAAAGGGTATTTTCCCGAACCGAAAAAAATAAACATTGTTCACATGGATACAAAAGGTTCATTCCCCTATGTCCAGAACTCGTCCGATACGGATTCTCAACCTCCGATACCGGCTGATTATTCTCCAAAATTCGATGAAAGTTATTTAAATTCTTTAATCGAAAAGGCTTATCCTCGTCTAAAAGATGTCGACCCAGTACAATGGCTCGATGAATTGAGGAGAGAGGATTGATAATGCCTTCGGCCTACGTTTGTCCCATTTTCAATAACGGATAAGCCTAACCCTAAGGCTACTCTCTCATACATTCGTTACAAGCGGTGATTCTAAAAAAGTCACCGCTTTTTTTGTCGCCAAAAATGAAGAATGGATATGAAATACTTCACGATGAAAGAACTCACAAAGAGTTCAACGGCCGATAAACTGGGTATAGACAATACCCCGACGACCGAAGTGTCGGCCCAGTTGTCGAACCTTGTCACCCATGTTTTAGACCCACTGCGGGAGATGTACGGGAAGGCGATAACCGTCAATTCGGGCTATCGTTGTTCCAAACTCAATGCCGCTGTGGGTGGTGCGAAAACGAGCCAGCACATGAGGGGCGAGGCGGCGGATATAACGGCAGGGAGCAAGACGGAGAACAAGAAGCTGTTCGAGTTGATTCGGGATAACCTTCCCTTCGACCAGTTGATTGACGAGAGCAATTACAGTTGGGTGCACGTGTCTTATGTGTCGACATCGAAGAACCGGAAACAAATACTGAGCCTATGAGACATATCGTATTCCTATTGTTGTTTTTGGCCGGCTTGGCTGCGACGAGTTGTACCAGACATGTGTATGTTCCTGTGGAAACGACAAAGAGCGACACGGTGTATCTGAATCGTGTGCAGCTCGATTCCATATACATGCGGGACAGTGTTTTCATCGAGAAATCGGGAGACACGATACGGGAGTTCCAATACAAGTACATATATAGGTTCAAGGACAGAACCGATACGCTGTATATATCCAAGACGGACAGCATACAAGTACAATACCCCGTCGAGGTAGTAAAGTACAAGACTCCCCGATGGTGCTGGTGGGCTCTCGGTGGCATTGTCTTGCTGCTCTTCCCTTACATCGTGAAATGGATAACAAAATTGAAAGGACTGGGTTTCTTGATATAATTTGATTTACGACTCCTTCCTGGGCTTCGGAGTATAAAGAGGAAAGCCTCAATCTCTTGCTGCTCTTCCAAAACTAACAAGAGACAACATCACGGGGAATGTTACGAGGCTTTCACAGCCTTTAAACAGAAACGTGATGTTTTTTATTGTGTCAACAATCTATAATTTAACAAATATTTAAAAAGGCAAGAGATATGAAAACTAATGAAATCTTTGAACACGTCTTGCAAATCGTTTGCGAGGAATGTGAGCTGTGTTACGGCGAATTGATCAACGGGGCGAACAAAAATGCGGTCGACGCACGTTGCCTGCTCATCTGTGCGTTGGTATCGCTCGGCTTCTCCGAGGAGAACACCGCCGCTTATCTTTCCATGACCCGACAGGGAGTGAACAAATTGAAAAACAGCCTGAAACAGCGGTGTTCGGGAAGTTTTATTCTGACAACGACAAATCAACGGGTCAGCAACAGGATAGCCACCGAAATACGAGGATAGCAACGGCAATAGCCATACGTTTGTATGCGGCCGATATTGGCCGTAACCATCAATTATATCTATATGGAAAGAACGTATGTTTTCAATCAAGAGCCCAATGGTGGCGGAAGCAAGTTCGACATCATGGCTTTATTGCCCAACCTGATGGGCGGTAAAGGGGTCGATCCCGGACTCTTGGCCCTTCTCAATCAGGGAAGGAACAATCAGGACGCTTGGGGCGGAGGCATGTGGTGGATTTGGATTATCCTGCTGTGGTTCTGCTGGGGCGGTAACGGATTCGGAGGTTTTGGCAACCGGGGCGGGCTTCCTGCCGAGTTGAACGGCGATGTAGGACGTGAATACCTGATGTCGGCCATTCAAGGGAACGGTAATGCCATCAACCAACTCGCTTCGTCCTTGAACTGCTCTACACAACAGTTACAATCCGCCTTGTGCAACATTCAGGGCTTGATTCAGGGTATCGGCAACCAAGTGGGCATGTCCGCACAACAGATCATCAACAGCATTCAATCGAGTAATTGTACGCTGGCGACTCAAATCGCAGATTGCTGCTGCAAGACGCAAAACGCAATCGAGAGACAGGGATATGAAACCCGTATCGCCACCTCGGAACAAACCCATTCCCTCGTGGACAGCGGCAATGAGAACACTCGTGCCATTTTGGCGAAGCTAGATTCTATCCAAACTCAGGCTTTACAGGACAAAATCACCGCTTTGACGGCAGAGAAGGCTACTTTGGCGGCTGAAATCTCCCAACGTAACCAGAATGCGACCATTCTCAATGCGGTAGGGCAACAGATTGCTCCCCTCGCTGCCGGTTTGCAGGCTCTCCAAAGCGATGTGGACGGCATCAAGTGTAAATTGCCCAATACCGTTCCCGTGGTATATCCGAACATTCAGGCTGTAAACACGGACTTGTACCGGGCTGCCGCTTATGGAGCTTATGCGGGCGATGTCGCATACGGGCGCAGCGGTTACGGATGCGGTTGCAACAACTACTGGGGTTAATTCCAGTAAGAAAGGAGGTATATATGTGGCCTAACTTTTTTACAGGGTTTCCCTTTCCGTTCCCGACGCTGGGCAGAGTGAATTACAACACTCTTCCTACGGTGGCGGTGACGGTCGGCACGGAGAACGTGACTTTGGAACTTCCAAACCATGCATTCCGTAACAGGGACTATGTGGGAGTATTCTATATCAATCTCCGTCAGGCGATACCCGCCGGAACGACCGCAACGCTTCCCATTCTCATCGGGACGAACGGGGACACGAGACCTCTGCTGGCTTACAACAACGAGCCGGTGACGGTAGAGAATATCGCCGGTACGGGGATCTATGAAATACATTACAACAAGTACACCAACGAAGTGTACCTTGTCAACGGTGGGTACAGACCTACTACGGCGACGGCGGCAACCAACGTCGCTGCCAAAAGCAAATAATTAACCGGGGCTGCCTTTTTCGGGCAGTCCCATTAAATCAAAAAACTATGTTTCAGAATCTTCGAGCAAACAACCAGTTATTTATCCTTCATAAGGACGAAAATCCCTTAGTGGATATAGGTTCCGTCGTCAGCGTTTCGGCTGCGAAGCCCAAGTACCCCATGCCGACACCTATCGGGCAGATACCACAGATGGAAATGGTGGTGGACGTGGTGGTCTGCGTGAACGGGCAGAACACGACGTTCCAGAACTTGCCGGCAGGGGCGGACATCGCTGACTTCGGGCAAAACGGAAACATCGTCATATCTTGTTCCAGAGAGGCCATGAACTCGGAAGTGTCGGCTATCCGGCAAAAGAGCTTGGACGAACTGAACCGGCGTAATTACCACGAGAACGTGATTGCCGGGTGCGACAAGATATTGACAATTTTGAATCCCGAATTTGCGGAGAAGCAAAGGCAGGAGCAGGAGATTGCCACCCTCAAAGGGCAGATGTCCGAAATGAGCAGAAGCATGGCCGACCTAATGGCCATGAACAAGAAACTGATGGAACAGCTCAGTGTTTCTGAAACTTCTAAAAACAAAAAGTAATATGGGAATGTGGTCAATATTAGAAGAAGGCCGTGGATATGAAGGATTCAATGAACGCGGCGGTAGAGAGCTCGAAATGGCCTACAAGGAAGGTTGCGAGCACGGCTACAAGAAAGGCTATGAAGCTGCCATGCGGGAAATGCAGGGCGGCGATATGGGCTTCCGTGGCAATAATGGCGGCAGTTACGGCGGCGGGAATTATGGCGGAGGTTCTTCCAGTGGAATGAACAACCGTTATGCTCCCGGTTATCCTCCTTCGTACTATGACGAAATGGGGGAACGCAGACGCAGACGTGCCAACGGCGAGTTCTATTAATCGGGAGGGGAGAAATCCCCTCTCTTTTCAAAAACATAAAAAAGCAGTGTTATGAACCAACGATTAGACATTTATGATATTTTCCCCTCCGGCATGACTGAGTACCTTTCCCGATACGGCTGGCACTTCTCCAAGAACATGTGCGAGTGGGCGGTTTCCAGAATGAAGGCCGAAAACAAGGCCACCGGAAAGAAGGAGGAGATAAAATCACTTTCGAAAGAAGATGTGGAGGTCATATTGACACAGGCGGGCGTGAAGTTGGAAAAGGCCAAAGGGTACGACCATGTATTTGTCGCCAATATGGGTAAGGCCGACTATTTGAAGTCATCGATTCCCGACGATACCCATTTGGCTCTGTTTGTAAAGGACTATATCGACGACCCTGACGGTTACGACGGATTGCCATTTACTCGTTTCTATGCCGACTGTATAGGTTCGGGTACTCCGATCATGTGGGAAAATATGTTATAAAACATGATTGTTCAGGATTTCTACATAGCGAAATACGACTGGCACGTAAGGGTTTTTTACGCCGTTACCACCTACTGGACAAACACCATACTCCGGGAGCTGGAACGGATCGGTTGTACGGGGAATAATCTGGAAAATGCTTTCAGAAGTTTGTCGTCCGGTAACTTGAATACAGGACTTACCTATTCCAATTTCGAACATCGACGGACGGTGATGGTAATTGCCATGACGACGAGCCCCGAACAGTTCCAAAACTCTTGGGACCATGAAAAGGGGCATTTGTGCAGGCATATATCCCGGACGTTCGGCGTTGACCCTTATGGGGAGGAAGAACAGTACCTTCGGGGATATATCGGGCAGAAGATGTTCCTCGTGGCGAAGAAGTTCCTATGCGAGTGTTGCAGAAAGAAATTAATTCGGGAAATACATGGAGATAGCTAAAATCATACAAGCCATCTGTTCCGGAAAGTCGAGGAAGGAGGTTTATAACCTGCTTTCGCCGGAAGAGAAGGATACCTTGAATCGGTTTGCCGATAACGGTCTCTTGAACAGGAGAATGAGGCGAAAATTTCAAAGGAATATTCGGAAATGCAAATGATGAACAGGGAAATGCCGGGGTAAGAAGCTCCGGCATTCGTGTTTAATTCTATGTCAATCATTTTTGCGTAAAATCTTCCACAACTATACGAAAATAGACTATATCGTATAAAATAATGAGGAAAATTTTCCACATCATTCGTTTTGTTAAATATTGATAAATCATAAAATATTTATACTACAATATTTTGTATATACAATAAAATGGAGTATCTTTACCATGTAATCAAAAACAAACAGTAACCAATTAAAATAGAGTCATGTTACAGAAAGGTACAGAACAATACAAAGAAGCTCAGGAATTATCCAACAGACTTCAACAGATTGCTAGCTATGAAAGATGGAATAATAACAATTCGTATGAGTTGCATTTCAACCCGTTCTATCAGTTTTTATCACGAATAATAAACCTGAATGTTTTTGCCTCCAACGTTGCAAAGACGATTGATGAAAAATGCACCTATCCGAGTTTCAAGATTGCCAACATGTCGAGTAAGCAAGCATGGATACTTGCCTGTGCGGCGATCGAGAATAACATAAATCTTGAAGATTGTTATACCCCTGTATGGGCCAGATGATTTTAAATAAAAATTACTTATATATGGAAACAAAAAGAACAATGGTATTATCATTTCATGTTTGCCGAGGTGGCAGATTCTTTAATCCCGGTCATATTGAATTTGTCGGAGAAAAAACATTCTCAGATGTGTGTAGCATGTTGTCAGATCGCTTGTTCACGAAAAACAGGGACGAGCATGGGAGGTTCTGCAAGCCCTATATTGCAGACGAAGTGGGCACTGTCGTTAGTGAGGACGACGAGAACGGAAGAACAGGAGAGATAGACTTCGATGGTGATTATGACAAATATTATACTATCGAGATAGAGGATATAGACGACCTCAACGACTCGGAATTGGAAGCCATAAGGGAGTATAAAGGGTATATAAGCGAAGATCTTGAACATCTTGTTAAAGTCGATGACGACGAGGAGGACGAAGAATGAAAAGGGAATTTCCGCTATTCATTGTAGACCATAACCGGGCGCACAAGTTCGGAGAAGTCGACTTCATATACTGCTCGGACATAGACAATGGATTCATCGCCAAAGTCGAGTATATAGACGGTATTGTCGAGGAAGTCGGAGAGGATTACCGCATAGAGCCCGGATTGTCAGGGTCTAATATCTCCGCAAAGATAAGCATTAAGCGTATTACCGGTAAAAATCCTGATAAGACTAAAATACGGGGCCTTTTAAAACAGGCTATGAAGTATTATACATCGCTATCGACATTCTCGGCAGACATCGGCAATATTACGGTTCGGCAAATGGTGTTGTTCATTGATACGCTGATTTTAGACGGTCGTAAGAATGCAATTGCAGCCGGTAGTGATTACAATTATAGGAATACGGTATTAACATCTATCGCATTTTTAGAGGCGATAAAGAAGGAATTAATAGGAGTATGACAATAGAAGAATTATCGAAACAAGTGCGTAAGATTCGCGAAGAAAAGGGGATGTCCCAATATAATATCTGGAAACAGGGTATGAACTTTGGAACAGTCAATGCCATTGAAAGTGGGAAGAATGTCAACTTGACCAACTTCCTTAAATATTGTGTGATTGTAGGAATTGATGTAACTTTGGAAGAGAAAGAGTAAATAGGATTATAATATCTTGTGCAAATATTGTGCATATTTAAAATGTTAAAAGCGTAACACTGTATTATACAAAATGTTACGCTTTTAATTTGCGGAAGGAGGGGGATTCGAACCCCCGGTACCCATTCGAGTACGTCAGTTTAGCAAACTGGTGGTTTCAGCCACTCACCCATCCTTCCAAAGGACGATTTGTCGTTGATGTCATTTTTCAAATGCAGCGCAAAGATAAGCGGAATATTTGAAACAGCAAACTTTTTCGCATTATTTTATTTCGGGAATAATCGTTACTTTTGTCCCGTCAAGGTGCTTTTGCGCTGTGTATAATCGGATTATTATGTCGAATGTGAATAAAGGTATAAAGATATTTGCTTGGATAACAGGAGGGCTTATTTTGATTCTCGCATGTTTGTTTATTCCGGTAATGAAGAGTTATTTGTATGATCCTGTTATTACCGAACAAACGGTGTGCTATGTTTATCCGAAGTGGAATGATGTTCAGCTCGATAGTGCTTTGCATTCGGTGATTCCAGATGAGAATTCGATCCCGAGAGTAAAACGTTTGCTGTCGTTTTATAAATTCGATTCTAATGTTCGTGTAGGAGCTTATCGGCTTCATGCCGGTATGACAGCTCGGCAGATGGCTTTGAAATTGTCGAGGGGAAGCCAATCTCCCATACGAGTTACATTTAATAACGTACGCACTCTCGAACAATTGGCCGAAAGGGTATCGGGGCAGTTGTTTTTTTCGAAAGAGGAGTTGTTGGCTTTGCTGTACAACGATAGTGTTTGTGCGGATTTAGGTTTTACGAAAGCGACTCTCCCGGCTTTGTTTTTGCCGGATACTTATGAGTTTTACTGGACTGTGACTCCCGAATCTTTTTTACAGAAGATGAAGCGGGAGTATCGCATTTATTGGGAAGGAAAGCGGGAGCAACAGGCAAAGCGGTGGGGATTGACTCCTGTGGAGGTAGCGACTCTGGCTTCGATCGTAGAGGAAGAGACTAACAAACGTGATGAAATGGGAAAGGTTGCGGGTCTTTATATGAACCGATTGCGTAAAGGCATGCCTTTGCAGGCAGACCCTACGGTAAAATTTGCCCACGGGGATTTTTCGCTGAAACGCATATTGAATGTTCATTTGACCATAGAATCGCCATATAATACTTATCGGGTTACGGGATTGCCTCCCGGCCCTATACGGATTCCTTCGAAACAGGCTATCAATGCCGTGCTGACACATACACCGAACGGGTATTTTTATATGTGCGCCAAAGAGGATTTTTCGGGCTATCATAATTTTGCCGTGACTTTGGCAGAGCATCAACGAAATGCAATTCGATACCAGCAAGCATTGAACAGACTCGGAATACGTTGATGGGGGAATGTAAATAGTAAAGCCTCGTCTCACGACGGGGCTTTACTACTTGAAATATATCAAAAACAAGAAAGAGGATAATGTTTATTACAGGAATAAACAAAGGATAATATAATACCAATGAAACACACAAAAAACAAGAATATTATCGTATAAATTAACTCTTCCAGACCGGAGATTTTGGCTCGACGGAAGCGACGCTTCGCTTCTTTTTCCCTAAGGAGAGCCGTTTCTTTCCCGGTTTCGATAATAAAACACACTCGTATTGCAAAAAGTTTTTATCCGGAGCGATTTTAGTATATTTTAATAATTCGAGATTTCTTCTACGGGAGGAGGCATAGGGGTATCGGTATCATCGTCTATCCAAATGGCCAATGTGAGCCAATATAACAGTAGTGCGATAGCTATGCCTACACCTATCGCAGTCCAGATTTTTTGTCGTTTTTTCTCCATACTATATTAGTTATTCGAAAGAATAACATCGGTCGGGAGATAAAAGTTCTTTTTAGAAGGGTATATCGTTATTGGACGAACCGGGGGGATTCAGGAAATCGGGGTTCCCAGACAGTGGCGCTGCCGATGGTGTGCTCGTGTCGGGAGTATTGAACTTCGAGGTTACCGGTGCACTGAAATCGGTCAGTCGGGTGTCTTCGTCGTAATTTTGGAATCGAGCCAGATAAGAGACGAATTTCATATTCACGGTATCGGTCGCACCGCTACGGTGTTTGGCTATGATAAATTCTGCCAAGCCTTCGATGCTGTTTCCATTGGCATCTTCCTTGGACCGCGTATAATATTCGGGACGGTGTATAAAGCAAACCATATCGGCATCTTGCTCGATAGCTCCCGATTCACGCAAGTCGGAAAGTTGCGGGCGTTTCCCTTCTTTACCGTCTTTGTCGTTACCCCGGGATTCCACACTACGATTTAACTGGGACAGGGCGATGATAGGTATTTGAAGCTCTTTTGCCAATTGTTTGAGCGAACGAGATATGGTGCTGACTTCTTGTTCTCGGCTCCCGAAGGACATACCGCTAGCGTTCATCAGTTGCAAGTAGTCTATGATGATGATTTTGATTCCGTGCTCGCGAACCAATCGGCGTGCTTTTGTCCTAAGTTCAAAAACGGAAAGGCTGGGGGTATCGTCTATATATATAGGAGCGTTCCTCAGTATTTCGATACGAGACATGAGCCGTTCCCATTCGAACGGGGCCAACTGTCCGCTTTTGATTTTATCGCCGGGGATTTCGCAAGTGTTGATGATGAGACGATTGACAAGCTGGACATTGGACATTTCGAGCGAGAAGATAGCCACCGGCGTGTTATAGCTGACAGCCATGTTCTTTGCCATAGAAAGGACGAATGCCGTTTTTCCCATAGCGGGACGGGCGGCGATAATGATGAGGTCGGAATTTTGCCAACCGGAAGTAATTTTGTCGATGTCGTGAAACCCGGTTTGCAGTCCGCTCAATCCGTCACTTCGATTGGCTGCTATTTGAATTTGTCTGATAGCTTCGCTCAGTACCGGGTCTATTTGAGTAACGTCTTTTTTCAGGTTACGTTGGGAAATTTCAAAGAGTTTCCCCTCGGCTTCCTGCATAAGGTCATCTACGTCGTTGGTCTCGTCAAAGGCCTTGTTGAGTATTTCGCTGGAAAATTCGATTAATTCCCGAGCCAAATATTTTTGGGCTACGATGCGGGCATGGTATTCGATGTGCGCCGCCGATGCTACACGTCCGGTAAGTTCGGAAATACGGAGGGCTCCGCCGACTTCATCGAGCTTTCCGTCGAGTCGCAGTTGCTCGGTGACGGTGAGCATGTCAATGGGGCGTTGTTGTGCTCCCAACCGGGATATTGCACTATAAATGAGCTGGTTGGTCGGCTCATAGAAACACTCTGGCTTTAAGATGTCGCAAACGGTGGTATAGGCATCTTTTTCGAGCATGAGAGCTCCCAACACGGCTTCTTCGAGCTCTTTGTCCTGAGGTTGTAGCTTGCCTTGTTCCGAAACTTTCGGAGCGTAGGCTTTTTTCTGGCGAGTGTAATTTCTTCGAGTTTCCATGCAGCAATTCTTTCCCGTTACAAAAGTAGTCAATCTTTCTGCTATCGGGAAATTTGGTGAGTGAATCTTATAATGAACTTTTCAACAGGCGGATATTTCCGATTAATTACAGGGCCGGTGTCGTATCGGGGTATTTCGCCATTTGCTTTTCACAATATTTTTGGAATAGCTTCCAATCGTAATAAGGTGCATATTCCGAATCGATGGGTAATTTTGTTTCTTGTTCATTGAACAATACTTTCACGAGTATTTTCCCATCGGTATTTTTATAAAGTATCCATTGGATATTCGTCGCCATAGGATTGTATTTGAAGTCTTGCCAAACCTCGGTTACTTTTTCGGGATCGGCTTCTACAACGGCTGCATTCTCAATGCCTAACAGGGCGAGTAAAGGAATTGTATTTTCACCGTGTGCAAAACGTAAATTGGCTTCGACACCGTTTCCGTCGATCGCCGCTTGCGATGTAGCCAACATGTCTTTTAACAGAGGTTTCGCAATGGCGACAGGAAGTCCTTTTCCGGGAATGGAGTTGGCTTTACGCAGGTATTGCGATAGATTGTTCGCGCTCCACAAATCGAATTTTTCTTCTTCTGTGAACCACGGATACAGGGATATGTCGTAGTCGGTATTCGGTAATATGATGGTTAAAGCGTATAGGTGGGTCATGAATGTAATAGGATCGGGTATGATTTGCTCCCACCCTTTCTTGAATATACGGTCGATAAGCCTTGTGGGTGTATGCTTTTCCTGATAGGCTCGGAGTATCTTTTTCCATGAGCCTTTCGAGAGATATTGTTGGTATTCTTTTCCTTTGAAGAATCGCAGGGTATTGTCATATCCGTTGCTGGGATCCATAGAAAACTCCGCCGTGGGGGTATAACCTCTCATTTCTGCGACGAATGCCGCCATACTCGCCATAGAGCGTGGAACCGTGGTCGATTGTGCCACAAGGGTCACTTTGCCGTCCTGAGGTGTAAACGCCGGACGAAAGCGGTGATACATGCGACGAGCCATATCCCGGTGTTGTCGGGCTCCGAGCGGAGTGAGGTCTCCCCAGCGATGATTCATCAAATGGTAGATGGTGTCGATTTGATTGCGCAGCAGTTTGCCTTCCCGGGTTAAAAGGTTCAAAGAATCGGCTTTATTCATTAGTTTGTACAGGTTCGGAACCATGCTTTTTGAATCGTGGGTGCGTGAACCGTGTCGAGCTATATGATCGATGTGAAACGGTATGAAATCTTTTGGAGCCGGGGTGTCTGTGGTGTCGTTGCAATAATAAACAGAAGCCGTACTACCGAAAAATTGTGGATTTTGATGTAGAAAATCTTTTATAGAATTTTGCCCGAAAGAGATTGCAGATAGGCATAAAAGGATAGTACCGGCGGTGAGGGTTCTTTTTTTCATTTGTTTCTGTTTTTCTATTATGTCGGTAAAATTATAATAAATTTTCTCTTCGATGAAATTTTTATTCTTTTTTAGAGTGGAGTTGCCTATGTGACTGAGAATGGTTATTTTCGCAAAGATTCTCGAAAAACAAGGATATAGATGATTAGATTTCCCAATGCAAAAATCAATTTGGGGTTGCGTATCGTAGCCCGTCGTCCCGATGGTTATCACAATATAGAGACGGTATTTTATCCCGTTCAGTTACAAGATGCTTTGGAGATTGTTCCAACGTCGCAACAGGAGACGGAGTTGTCTTTGTCGGGAATTGTCATAGACGGTGATCCCCAGAATAATTTGGTGATGAAAGCGTGGCGAAGATTGAGCCATCGTTTTTCGTTACCCCCGATATCTATTTATCTCCATAAAGCCATACCCTTTGGTGCTGGGTTAGGAGGTGGTTCTTCCGATGCCGCTTTTTTGTTCGCGATGGTGAGAGATTATTTTCGTTTGCCGTTGAGCGATGACGAGCTTGACAAGGAAGCTGCTTCTCTGGGAGCCGATTGCCCATTTTTCTTGCATAATAAACCTTTATTAGCCAAAGGAATAGGCGATGAGTTCGAGCCGATCGAATTGTCGTTGAAGTCCTATCGAATCGTATTGGTAAAGCCTTCTGTCTCCGTGCCTACGTCGGTGGCTTATTCGTTGGTTACTCCGGTATTGCCGGAAGAGTCGGTGAGGGATACCGTTTCCCGTCCGGTCGAGGAGTGGAGAGGTAGATTGATCAATGACTTTGAAGAAAGTGTGTTTGCCCGATTTCCGGAAATAGGAGAGATAAAGGATCGTTTATATGAACAGGGAGCTGTATATGCATCTATGTCCGGTTCGGGTTCTTCGGTATTTGCCCTATTCGATAAAGAAGTCGATCTTGCCGATTGTTATCCGGGGTGTTTTGTTTGGACTGGAATTTGTGAAGTATAGCGTATAAAATCGTTTTTGAAAAAGAGAATGATCGAAGATTGTTACATGACCGGTATTATAGATAAGATAAATTCTTTATATCCGATTTCCGATGATACGATACGGACATTGAAAGAGAGCATGACTTTGTGCCGTTTTCCCAAGAAGTATCAGTTGATAAGGGCGGGCATGTATTGTAAATCGGCTTATTTTATAGGGAAGGGAATGACTCGCTCGTTTTGGTTGGTGAACGGAGAAGAGATAACGACTTCTTTTTCGTGTGAGGGCGGAATCGTGTTCAGTATGGACGAACTCTATTATAACAAGATGAGCGAAGAATTTGTGGAGACCCTTGAAGATGTAGTCGTTTATAGAATATCTCTGGATAAATTGCGTCGGCTGTTCGAAACGAATATCGAACTGGCTAATTGGGGGCGGATTATTCATCAAGACGAGTACCGGCGTTTGCATCGCTCCCATAAGGAACGTTTGACTTTATCGGCAAAAGAACGGTATGAGGAGTTCAGGCAGCAATTCCCTCAGGTGAACCAGCGAGCTCAACTTGGGTATATTGCATCGTATTTGGGTATAACACTCTCGACGCTCAGTCGTCTCAGGGGAGCCCGAAAATGATCTTTCAGAGGATTTTTTGACATAGGACAAATTTTAAATTATATAAGTCCTGTAATTTTGCCGTAATATTAATCATCACTAAAATCAAAAATCTAAATTACCAATTCATTATGCAACAAATTTCTTCTGCCGCGTTTTCAGATACCAAACCTCATTATGAGTTGCTTGACGGATTACGTGGTGTAGCTGCGCTTTTGGTCGTGTGGTATCATGTCTTCGAAGGGTATGCTTTTGCCGGTGGTACTCTTATAGAAAGCATCAATCATGGATATTTGGCCGTGGATTTCTTTTTTATTTTATCGGGCTTCGTTATCGGTTATGCTTATGATGATCGTTGGGGAAAGAGCCTGACGGTAAAAAATTTCTTTAAGCGGCGGTTGATTCGTCTTCACCCGATGGTTGTCATGGGTGCAGTTTTAGGTGTGATTACATTTTGTATCCAGGGTAGCGAACAGTGGGACGGGACTCATGTGGCTACGTCGATGGTGATGTGGGCTTTGCTTTTCGCGATGTTTTTCATTCCGGCCTATCCGGGTGCAGGTTATGAGGTTCGGGGTAATGGTGAAATGTTTCCTTTGAACGGTCCCAGTTGGTCATTATTTTTCGAGTATATCGGTAATATTTTGTATGCTTTGTTTATTCGTCGTTTGTCTACTAAGGCGTTAACTGTTTTTGTCGTATTACTGGGAATCTGTCTGGCTTGTTTCGCTATCTTCGATGTATCGGGGTATGGCATGATAGGGGTAGGCTGGACGCTCGATTCGGTGAATTTTGTGGGTGGACTGTTGCGAATGCTTTTCCCGTTTTCTTTGGGACTGTTGTTGTCGCGTAATTTCAAACCGGTGAAAGTGAGAGGGGCATTCTGGATATGCTCTTTCGTATTGTTGGTTTTGTTTTGTGTTCCTTATGTAGAAGGGGTCGAACCTATATGTATGAATGGTCTTTTTGAGGCATTTTGTATAGTCGTGGTATTTCCTGTTCTCATTATATTGGGTGCGTCGGGAAACACGACCGATAAAACATCTACGCGGATATGTAAATTTTTGGGAGATATTTCTTTCCCGCTTTATATCACGCATTACCCGTTTATGTATTTGTTCTATTCTTGGTTGATTGAGAACCAGTATTTTACATTCGGGGAAACGTGGCGAGTAGCCTTGTGCGTTTATGTATGGAATATATTGGTAGCCTATCTTTGTTTGAAACTTTACGACGAGCCGGTGAGACGGTGGTTGAGCAAGAAATTTTTGAAAAAACGCTAGGGATAACCCCATTAATGGGGTTTATTTGATAGATAATAAAATTTCCATGCTTAAATTAGTTTTATGAAAATGATAGATTGTAGAAAGTCGTTGATGGTATGCATCGGTTTGTTGATGTGCGGAACCTTTTCGGCGCAGGAATCGGAGTTCGATTTGGCATCGCAGAGATCGGAAGCGCAAGACGTTTTTGCTGTGCCGGGTAAAAAATTGGATCATAAGGGGATAATTATTAACCCTACTCCTCATAAACTGGTTCTCGACCCAACCGGGAGGCTCGATATTTCGGGTGGAGTGTGTCTAAAAGATAAGCATGGAAAATTTTCCGAAGATTTGGATTTTGTCACTTTTAACAAGAAGGGGGTAAAACTCTCCGTCGATTTTGGTTCGAAGGTTTCGGCTAAGTATAGAGTAAAACCTGTTTCAGGTGCATATCGCATGAATATCGGAAAGAATGGTATATCGATCGTCGGTTATGACGAGCGGGGAGCTTTTTACGGTTTGCAGACTCTCCGTCAGTTAGTCGAGAGTCCTGCGACTGTAACGGGTGAATTACCATATGTGGAAATCGACGATTACCCCGATTTGAAATACCGGGGGGTAGTAGAAGGATTTTATGGAACGCCGTGGTCTCATGAGGTGAGAATGTCTTTGATAGATTTCTATGGTAAGTTCAAGATGAATAGCTATTTGTACGGTCCGAAAGACGATCCGTACCACAGTAGTCCGAATTGGAGGCTTCCATATCCCGAAAAAGAGGCTGGGAATATCAAAGAGTTGATAGAGGCTTGTAAACGTAATCGGGTCGATTTTGTCTGGGCGATACACCCGGGACAAGATATTAAATGGAACGAGGAGGATTATCAAAACCTCGTTAATAAGTTTAATTTGATGTATGACCTCGGTGTACGGGCTTTCGCCCTCTTTTTCGACGATATATCGGGCGAAGGGACAAATCCGGTGAAACAGACGGAGCTTTTGAATAGATTGACTAAGGATTTTGTGAAGTCCAAAGGCGATGTAGCATATTTAACGGTTTGTCCGACCGATTATTCCAAACTTTGGGCAAATCCTACACCGCAAGGAAGTCTTGCTATTTATGGAGAAACTCTCGATCCGTCGATAGAAGTGTTTTGGACAGGAGACGTAGTATGCAGCGACTTAACACCGGAGACTTTGGATTGGGTTAATTCCAGAATTAAGCGTCCGGCATATTTTTGGTGGAATTATCCGGTTACTGACTATGTGCGCAATATTATTTTGCAAGGACCTGTTTATGGCTTGAATACTTCGTTGGATTCTAATGATCTTTGCGGAATAGCAAGTAATCCGATGGAACATGGAGAGGCTTCGAAATTGGCTTTATACGGGGTTGCCGATTATACATGGAATATAGCGGCTTATAATCCTATCGATAATTGGGAGAGAGGACTCGGCGAATTGATGCCGAAAGCAAGGGAGGCCTACCGGACATTCGCTATTCATTCTTGCGATACGGAGACCGGTTATCGCCGCGATGAATCGTGGGAAACCAAGACTTTCAGAATCGGTGATTGGAATGAAACGGAGGCTCAGGCTCTTTGGGCAGAATTCGATAAGGTAGAGAAAGCTCCTGCCGAAATAGAAAAAGGTTGCACTAATAAAGGTCTGATGAGTGAGTTGACTCCGTGGCTCCAAGAATTCGGGAAGTTGGGTACGAGAGGAAAACGGGCTTTGGAACTTGCCCGTGTTTATCGTGATGGTAAAGATGATGCCGATTTTTGGAATAAGTATATTCGGAACTTGATGAGTAAGAAGGATCGAGAAAATTATGAGGCTCATAAAAGCGGGACCATGAAACTGCAACCATTTTATGAAAATGTTATGGACGATATGGCATACGGCTTTTTAACTCGGTTGTCGGGCGAGACTCCTATCTGTTATAGGGGTATAGGTTCGTTCCATAATGCGAAAACCACGTTGAGCAAGTTAATGTTTGATCACGATACTACGACTTATTATACATCGGGAATCGCTCAAAAAGCCGGCGATTGGATTGGGGTTGATTTGGGAAGTGTCAAAGATGTGACCGAAGTTTCTATTTTGCAGGGGCGTAATTCTGTGGACGATGTCGATTATTTCGACCATGCCGTAGTGGAATATTCGATTGATGGTAAAGCATGGACTCCGTTGACGGAAGAGTTGAATAAACAGTATATCGTTCGTTGGAATGGGGAGCCTGTAAAGGCCAGATATGTCCGATTGAAAAGACTCGAATCTACTCGCACGAATTACGCATCGGTTCGTTCATTCGAAGTGAATCCTCCCAGAGTGGAACATTTGGGTTTCAGCTTAAAGTCCGACGATGTACAGCAAGCTCTTTATGCGTTTGATCAGCAAATAGGTACAAGTTATCGAAATAATGGAACTTTTTCTTTTGGGGTCGCTCCTCGGACCGAGGGATATACTTTGTTGGTGAATGAATTGCCGGAGGCGGGGAATGGAGCTCCTGTCGTGCATTTGAGACAGTTTAGGCCCGATGGTTCGTTGGCGGTTGAGTCGGTTATCGATTCGTCGTTTTTTAAGGTCGAGTTGGCCGAGGGAGTTTCCGAAGTACAAATAGAAGGGCCAGTGGAGATATTCGAGATAGTGCCGAAGTTTGATTAGTGTCGGATTTTTACGTTTAAAGAACAATTATTATTTTTGAACAGGATATAAAAAGAGCAGGTTTGCCCTGCTCTTTTTCTTTTGGAGAAAGGGAATTGCTTTTTTGCAGGTAATGGATAGAAATGAAAACATTGGGAAGGTGGCAGTGCTCTCTGACAAAAGTGCAGTTTAGGCTTGTTTGGCAGTGTTTTTGATACTATAATGGTGCTCATTGGTAATGATGATATGAGCGTGATGAAAATGAAAATGTAACGAAAGAAAAATTATAAATATGGCCGAAAAGAAAGAATGCGAAAAATCGCAAAATATTGTAGATGAGGCTTCTGAAAAGGAGAAGAAAGAGTCGTTGAACCAAGAACCCGAAGTTTCGGAAGAAACAGGTTGCGAGGAGGGCGGTGAAGAAGGCGAGGCTGATGAGGCTGCCAGATTGTCAGCCGAATTGGAAACTTTGAAGGCGACTATCGAGAAAATGCAGAAGGATTATTTGCTATTGATGGCCGAGTTCGATAATTTCAGGAAACGGACGTTGCGTGAGAAATCGGAGTTGATCAAGAATGGCGGTGAGAATTGCATGAAAGCTATTCTGCCGGTTATCGACGATTTTGAACGCGGATTGGCAGCTGTGGAAGAAAGTAATGATTTAGCGGCTGTGAAAGAGGGAATGAGCTTGATATATAATAAATTCAAAAGCTATCTAGAACAAAACGGCGTAAAGGAGATTCCTACGGAGGGAGCGGATTTCGATACAGAATATCACGAGGCTGTGACGATGTTCCCGGCTTCGGATCCGGCTCAAAAAGGTAAAGTGATAGATACCGTACAAAAGGGATATACGCTCAATGACAAAGTTATTCGCTTTGCCAAAGTCGTGGTAGGGGAATAAATTATAGGATAGGGAGCAATGGAAAAAAGAGATTATTATGAAGTGCTGGGTGTCGCTAAAAATGCGACGGCCGAGGAGATAAAAAAGGCATACCGTAAAAAAGCTATCCAATATCACCCGGATAAGAACCCCGGAAACAAAGAGGCTGAGGAAAAGTTTAAAGAGGCTGCCGAAGCATATGAAGTATTGAGTGATGCGGACAAGCGGGCTCGTTACGACCAGTTCGGGCATCAAGGGTTAGGCGGTGCTGCCGGTGGCGGTTTCAGTGGCGGCGGTATGTCTATGGAGGATATTTTCTCGCATTTCGGCGATATTTTCGGTGGTGGATTCGGCGGATTCGAAGGCTTCGGGGGCGGCTCACGAGGGGGACGTCGTCATGTCAATAAAGGTTCGGATTTACGAGTAAAGGTGAAACTGACATTGAAAGAGATCGCTACCGGTGTCGAGAAAAAAATAAAGGTTCCTAAGTATGTGAGCTGTTCTCATTGTAACGGTACGGGTGCAGAGAACGGTACGGCTTATACGACGTGTTCGAAATGTAACGGGTCGGGAGTAGTGACACGGGTACAACAGACTTTTCTCGGAGCTATGCAATCGACGACTACGTGTCCCGACTGCGGTGGAGAGGGCCGTATTATTACGAAGAAGTGTCCGCATTGTGCTGGGGAAGGTATCGTACGTGAAGAAGAGGTAATCACGTTGAATATTCCGGCCGGGGTATCCGAAGGTATGCAACTCTCTATGGCGGGCAAAGGGAATGCTGCTCGTCATGGCGGTGTGAATGGTGATTTGTTGATTTTAATCGAAGAGGAACCGCATCCCGATTTACTGCGCGACGAGAACGATTTGATATATAATTTGCTGCTCGATTTGCCGACTGCCGTATTGGGCGGTTCTATCGAAGTTCCTACTCTTGATGGTAAGGCTCGTATAAAAGTGGATCCCGGTACTCAACCCGGAAAAATATTCCGGCTTAGGGGAAAAGGATTGCCTTCGGTTAATCGTTATGGAGTAGGTGACTTGATTGTAAATGTATCGGTTTACATTCCAGAAAACCTCAATGCCAGCGAAAAGAAGCATTTCGAGGATTTGAAAACTGCCGCCAATATACAGCCTACACTCACAGCTAAACAGCGAATATTCAGTAAATTGCGTCATATGTTTGAGTGAAAACGACGATGATATAAAATGAAAGCACCGTATATCAATAATATACGGTGCTTTCATTTTATATTGGGGAATAGTTCTTTACATTCCTTGTATAACGTAATAGGTGTAGATTAAAAAAATGATTCCTACCGATAACCCGATGAATGACCATCGGGTGAATAATTTGTCTTTGCTTGTAATTCCATAACATAATCCGATTATGGAGCATAGGGTAATGCCTATCGGAAAAATGAAAAAACCTATTGTGATGAATCCTATGAGCATGATAATGCCCATTATGATTAGTATTTTACTCCTCGTTATTTCCATTTTTGTAAAATTTGAATGTTTCCTCTGTGATTTCGTAATCTAAGTTGAGGAGTATGGAGTCTTTTTCGCGGGGAGAGAGCGTAGAATCTTCTTCCCAGCCATACTCCTTAGCCAATTCTCGAATAGCTTTTATTTTTTCTTGATCTGAATTGAATACCCGTTTCTTCTTGTGTAACTTAGCTTCTACATATTTCCGGAGGGTTTCTTGTGCTCTGAATTGTTCGCCTCGGGTATAGTCGAATGACTTTAAGCTATCGATGTCTTGCAGTTCGTCATATAGCGTTAATGTCCAAAATAGGTTTTTGTCGGGCAATCGGGTGATGATACAGGGAATGATTTTTTTTCCCATGTTTAGCAATTGCGGAAATTGTTCCAATTTTTTCGCATCATTTGTGTTGCTGCTGAGGCGGGTTATCGGGTTGGTGTTGTAATTGTTTACCCATGCGTTGAAAAGACTGTCGAATTTTTCTAAGTCATTTCCTGTTAAAATCGTATCGGTATCGCAGTCTGCAACGATAATTTCGGTAGATCCGTTAGCCCCGCCGATAACAGAAGCGGATTTCCCGGAACAACCGATAGTTAAAAGATAAAGTAGAATGATGTATGTAAAAGAGCGTTTCATGTTTCTTATTTTTGAACCGCGGAATTGTAAATGATTCTTGCGATATCGGCGATAATTTGTGTATTGGTTTGGTCGCTCTCACGAGAGTCTTTGATGAAAATAGCGAGAAAGCATAATTTTCCGTTCGGGAGATAGATTACGCCGGTATCGTTGTCGCCGATTTTTGTTCCGTCGTCCAAACGGTCGGAGCTGCCTGTTTTGTGTCCTAAGACAATATTATCGGGCAATCCGGCTTTTATTTTATCTTTTCCGGTAGAAGTTTCTATCAAAATATTTTTTAGAAATTCGGTATGTGTTTCATTCAGTATCGGTTCGTTGTAGAGTTTTTCCAATAGTTGAAGTGTAGACGAAGGTGTGCTCCAATTGTTATAGCAATTGGATATGCGAGAGTGCATGGTTTCTTCGGTTTCGGTGAGATTGTAGTTTGTGATACCTAATTTGTCGATTCGGTCTTTCACGATATCGATACCGCCGAGATAGTCTATGAGAATGTCGCAAGCGTTGTTGTCGCTTTGAGAAACGGCATAGCGCATGAGGTCGGCGTAAGAAAGATAAAAGTTTCTTTCGGGGTATAATTCTCTTAGCGGGCTATAAGTGTCTTTGTGTATTTGAGACGATTCGATGAAGCGTAAAGAGTCCAGAGCGATACATTCGTTTTCCATTTTTTGAAGAGCTGCTATGGCAACATGGAGTTTAAAAATACTCATTAGCGGATACCGATGTTCGTCGTTAAACGTAAATAATTGTCCGTCGATCGAGAATGCTACGCCGACCGTTGCATTTTTCCCTTGTATGGCCTGACGAATCTTTTGTCCGACGGTCGATTGTTTTTCCAAGCTAATAGCAGCGATAGGGTGTAGTCCTATCCATGAAAGCAGAAAACAGAATAGAATTATTTTGTTCTTGGGCATGATGTTTTGCTTGTTTTAAGTTGAGTAAAGATATAATAAATTTAATCATGTATGCCCGGCTTTATTTAATTTAACAGGGAGATAGGGTATCGGTGCGTGTTTATCGGAATATCTTGTTCGGGAGTATTTTTCATTCGATGTTGAAGAATCAGAGGTTAATAATGGAGATTATATTGTTATCCTTATTATAATTTTAAATAAATATATTGTATTAAGAAAATTTTTGTGTGTTTATTTATCTGAATATAAATAAAATAAAGATTAATAAACGTGGTTTTATTTTTCGTTTGTTCAAAAAAAATAGAAAAAAATTACGAATCTCACTAGGGATATAGTTCGATTTAGGGTTAATATTATTGATACGGTATGTAAAAATGTTTCGTGAGATTTATTTACGCAAGGTATACGAGAGAGGAATGTTTAAATAGTATTATTTATGTTAAATATTAAATGGTTAAATCTAAAAGCATGAAAAAAAATCAGAAGTGTAAAATTGGGCTTTTGGCGTTTTCTTTGTCTTTTTTTGTTCCGTTTTTTGCTAATGCAATAGATCAAGGGGCAGGAAAGGTTACTGCAAATGTAACCCAGCCAAGCAAGCGTACTATTAAAGGAGTGGTTTCCGATGTTTCGGGAGAACCACTAATCGGTGTGAGTGTATTAGTGAAGGGAACTTCGATAGGAGCTTCTACTAATATAGACGGTGTTTACTCGGTAGAGGTCCCGAATAATAATGCCGTGCTCGAATTCAGTTATGTCGGGTATCAAAAGGCGACTTTGTCGTTGGCGAATGCTTCCTCATACGATGTCGTTATGCATGAGGAGACACGGGTTTTACAAGAAGTCGTAGTAACGGCGATGGGTATATCGCGGGAATCCAAAACGCTTACCTATGCTACCCAGACTATTAAGAACGAGGAAGTGACCCGTATCAAGGATAATAACTTCATTAACTCGCTGCAAGGAAAGAGTGCTGGTCTTACTATCGTTCCCAATAATTCGGGAGCGGGCGGTGGAGCTTCTAAAATTGTGCTTCGCGGTTCCACTTCTATTCTCGGAACCAATCAGCCGTTGATCGTTGTCGACGGTGTACCTATGCAAGACGGTATGGGTACGCAGGCGACCGATAACATGATACTCGGCGGCGGACGTAGCGGCGATGACCTCTTGTCGACGATCAACCCCGAAGATATCGATAACATGACGATTTTGAAAGGCCCGAATGCCGCAGCTCTTTACGGTAGCGCAGCCAATAACGGTGTGATCGTTATCACGACCAAATCGGGTGCTTCGGGTTCTGTCAAGGTGAATGTGTCGAGCACCACGTCGATCGAGACGATAGCCATGTATCCTCGTACCCAACAGATTTATGGTATCAGTGGCGGAGACCAATGGTCGGCGTGGGGTCCTAAGATCGGTACACGTTCGGCCGACGAGGTGGCTTCTGCCCCGTATCTGATGAATTCTGCACGCAATGCCGTAAAAGACTTTTTCAACAAAGGCGTGACTACGACCAACGGCGTTACGTTGAGTGGCGGTACGGAAAACTTCCGAACTTATTTTTCTTATAATAATACCTATCAAACGGGATTGATACCGAACAATAAGTTTACCCGTAATAACGTGATGTTCAAGGAGTCTTTCTCGTTGTTCGACAAGCGTATCAATATCAACACGAGCCTTAACTGGATACATCAGAAGACCGATAACGCTCCTGTCGTGGGTAAGGCATTGAGCGCTCTCTATGCTTTGTACCGTACTCCGGCCGATATCGATATGCGTTATTTCAAGCATAACTATAAACACCTCGGTACGGTGGCCGACAATATCGTGAGCGATCCGGAGAAAGGTAATCCCAAATTGATTGGACAACCGGTTCAAACTTGGTACTGGTATGACCAATATCTGAACAACCCCTACTGGGTGGCCAACATGTATAACGATTATTTGAAGCGCGACCGTTTGTTGGCAAATATTACTTTGGATGCCAAGATTTGGCAAAATATTAAATATCAGACGCGTTTCAATGTCGATTATGTGACTCAGAATAATCTGAACGAGGAGTATGCCGGTATGAACCGGGTAGGCTTCGATTATGTAGGTGGTAAATATTACAATGGAGATTCTCGCTCGAGCGACATTTATAATGACCACATGCTCACTTGGAACGACCGTTTCAATGATAAAATCGATGTGAATGTGGCTGTGGGAACCAGCTTTTCACGTCATTACGATCGTAACACGAGCATCACTACGGCGATAGATACTTGCGGTGTGCCCAATGCTTTCGTTCCTCAGAATAATAAACACAGCCGTCCCAACAACCCTAACGGAAGTGCTACATCGGCTTCGGACAGTTGGAATAACAAGGATTGGAGCACGGCACTCTTCGCTACGGCTTCGGTCGGATTATTCGATAAAGTTTACCTCGACGGTAGTTATCGTTTGGAGTGGGCACAGTCGTTCCAACAGTTCACGCAAGGGAGCGGATATAAATCGTTCGATTACTATTCGGCCGGTGTGAATGTGCTCATCGACAAGTTTTTGCCTCGCCGGGATTGGCTCAATCAGTTGAAATGGCGCGGTAGTTGGTCGGTGGTAGGTAACCCCATTCCCAACACCTTGTTCGCCCGTCAGAGCTACGATTTCTCCAACGGTACGATCAGTACTCGTCCTCCTTTGTTCGACGATCCTCAACCGGAGACGACCACTTCGTTCGAGACCGGTTTGGACGTTTGGATGTTCGAAAACAAATTCAACTTCGACCTTACTTATTACAATTCGACGTTACGTAACCAGTTTTTGTATGTCACCACTGCCAATGGCGAATCGAAGCCGGTCAACACAGGTAAGATACGCAACTATGGTTTGGAATTCCAAGCATCTTATCGCTGGAACATCAATAAGGATTGGAGATGGCAGACTGGATTCAATATCGCATGGAATGACAACCGTATCCTCGAAACTTACAAAACCGAGAGCGGTGCTCCCTACGAAGTGCAAATGGGTCCCAACGCTTTCAAGATTAAATACGTAGAAGGCGGACGCTATGGCGATATTTATGTCAACTCTTTCGCCCGCGATGAAAACGGCCATATCAAAATCAATGATGCCGGTAATTACGAGAATGCCGTTCCCGTGATGGCTTCCGGTAAATACGAGACCAAAGTGGGCAATATGACTTCGCCTGTCACTCTCGGTTGGAACAATACATTTACTTGGAAAAACTTCACGCTCTATTTCTTGATAGACGGCCGTATCGGCGGTAAGGTGATGTCATTGACCGAGGCTGATCTCGACCTGTACGGCCTTTCCGAACGTTCTGCACAAGACCGCTTGAACGGAGAACGGGTTATGCAAAACGGAAAGGAATATATTCTCAAACCTCTACCCGACGGATCGGGGAACAAAGTTTCGGTCGAGAACTACTATACGACCATCGGTGCTCTTCCCATGGAAGACCATGTATATAATGCCACCAGTTTGCGCATGCGTGACATCTCGTTGAGCTACGACATGCCCAATTTGTTCGGTAAGAATCAAGGTATGACCGCTCAGTTCTCGGTGAAGAATGCGTTCTTTATCTATAAAGATTCTCCCGTGGATCCCGACATCTCGGTATCGGCCGCCAACGGTTACTCCGGTATCGACTGTTATTCTTTGCCTACGACGCGTAGTTTTGCGTTAACATTGAAATTCAATTTCTAATGAAGAACGATTTAATATAAATAGTCATCAATATGAGAAAAACAATATATTCGATCGGATTCCTCGTTATCGAATCCGTGTTTTCAGTAGGTTTGTTCACTTCTTGCGGCGACCAGTTTCAGGAGGAGTATCCGTGGTTGATCGGTAAGCAGGAGGAGATGGACAACAATAACGAAGAGGGGGCGGGAGCTACCGATATTACTGTTCTCGAGAAGGAGCTGAAAGGAGCTATTCCGTTCATGATCAACTATTCGCACGAACCTAACGGATCGTGGGCGCCTCACAAATATCAATATTACAGGGCGAACAGTATTGACAACTATGCAGGATACTGGACGACTACCAAGAGTACTTTTGCTTTCGGTGGTCCGTTGCCTACGCTTTATACTTTCCCCAACGATTATTTGGGGGGCCCTATGGATAACCAGATTTTCACACAGTCTTACAATGCCATTCACCACGCTACCGAATTGGGTAAACCCGAATGGCGTGCTGTGGCGTTGATTATCCAAGCCTATCAAGGCCACGAAATCGTCGACTTCTATGGCGCGGCTCCTTTTAGCGACTGGCGTAATTTGAAACGTACTCCGCCGTTGACCTATGAAAAGGGCGAGGATATTTACAATTTGATTTTCGACGATCTCGACGAGGCTATACGCATATTGAAAGAGCGTCAGCCGTCCCGTGAGGAGTTCGCCAAGATCGAGGATTTGACTATCAAGACGCTCTCTAATGGAGATTGGCGCATGTGGGTGAAGTTTGCCAACTGTATTAAAATGCGTATGGCCATGAACATGGTGAAAATCAATCCGGGTACGGCTCAGTCCAAATTTGAACAAGCTGTCACCGACGAAATCGGTGTCCTCACCGACACTGATGCGAAGGATATAGCCTATTATCAGGAGCAAAACGCTTGTGCTTTGTGGCGTATCGGTAACGAGTGGCACGATATTCGTTTGGGTGCTTCGTTTGAAAATATTCTCAAACGTTACAATCACCCGCTGCTTACCCGCTGGTTCGATACCAATGCATATCCTATTAAAGAGAAGTCTACGGGTATACAGGCTCCCATCGATGTTTACGGAGTACGTACGGGTATCAGCATGCGTAACAGCAATACCACAGGCAAGGACAAAGGCGGTTATGGCCCATTCTCGACTTTGTCGGGCGAATTCAAATATATGCATCAGTCTTTCTTCAAACGCACCGAGAGTATCTTCTTGTTGGCCGAGGCTGCTTTGAGAGGCTGGAATGCGCTTGGCCGTGACGCTCAGAGTTGGTATGAGGCCGGTATCCGTCTTTGTTTCCAAGAGAATGGGATCACCGACGGAACCGTCATCGACGAATATCTTGCCCAGACTGCGGCGAAGGATATCGATTATGTCGATCCGTATAACAACGAGAACAACATAGCCGGTCGTGTGAAAGTGGGTGTGAAATGGGATGCGAGCGACTCAAAGGAGGTGATGCTGGAAAAAATCATCACTCAGAAATATATCGCCAACTTCCCCATGAGCGCCGAGGCATGGACGACGTTCCGCCGCACGGGATATCCCCGTATCTTCCCGGTCGATGTGAACAACATGAAAGACCAAGGCGTCGACACCGAGTTGCAATTACGTCGTATTCCCATCGAGGAGACAGCCAACAATACGTTGGAGATCGCTTCGCTCGTACAGGCTCTCGGGCAACCCAACACCGGCGCTTCGCGTGTTTTCTGGGATAAACAGACCGAAACCCGAGGCGAGCAAAGCCCCGATAACGAATTTACATTGGTAATTCCGGTAAACTTTTAATCTATAAAACATTTGAAACATGAAACGATATAGCTTTATATTCTTTTTGGCGAGCTTCCTCGGTGTGACTTCGTTCACCGCATGTGAGGAGGAAGCTACGCTCGACGGTGCGACCGAGGTGTATATTACCATCGATCCCATGGACATTAATTTGAAATTGGGCGATACGGTGAGGATTTCGGCGACGGTTACCAATGTGAGTGGGAAAGTGATCGAGACTCCTGTCTCTTGGTCGATAGAAGACCAGACGGTTGCTGCCTTGCTGGGTGATACCGCTGTGGTGGCTTTGGATGGCGGTCAGGAAAAAGAGACCCGGCTCAAAGCCATGTTGGAGAACGGCAAATATGCCCTTACTACCGTTACCGTGTCGCGCAATTTGCCCGACGGTGTGATGTGTATTCCCAACGACAGCACTTTCACCGAAATGACTTCGAAACGTAGTTACAATACGGCCCACGATTCGGTGCTGTTCTCTGTTTCTCCCAAAGAACTTCTTTATGATTATGATCCGGTTCCTACTCTCGAAGGGCTAACCGCTTTCGATCCGGTGATGACGGTCGACACCGTGAGAGGTCTCGTAGCCGTGCACTATGCAGCTCCCCGTGCCTCGGGGAAGGGAAAAGTCACCCTTTCCATCGGTGATGCTTCCACGGCCAAGTCGGCATCTTGCGATATCATGTTGGCTCCCCAGTTGTTGGCTACTTTCTATGGCAAAGGTTTCGAAAATATGCCCTATATAAATACCCGTCCCAGTAAGGAGGTATTGTCGATGTACTTTGCCTATACGTACGAGGCCGAAATGGACATCAATTCGGAAGATACCGTGCGTATCGCCATGAACGTGCAGTCGGGCGCCAAAGAGGATATCGAGGCGGGCTACGATGCCTATCGTTGGGAAGTCGTTTCGAGTAATGGGGTATTGATTACGGGCAAGACCGAGGAATATGTGAAAGGCGAGGGATTCGATGCCGTGCTTGCGTTGCGCTCGGGTTCGGAGGAAGGCGAAGCCGAATTCCATTGTATTACTCCCGACACGGTGTTCGTAGCGACGTTCCGTGTGCAGGACTTTAAGACTCGTTATCCGGTGGAGGAAATTACGGTCGACCACGATCCGATTTCCATGCCTGTGGGAAGTGTGTTGAGACTTACGACGGGAGTGATTCCCGCTTCGTCTTATGCTTATCACAAGCCGGTAGTCAAGGCAGTCGATCCTTCCAAAGTTCAAGTGGGTGAATATAACGGTAATGTCATAGAGCTGAGGGGACTCGCATTGGGCGAGACCGAGCTGGTTCTTACGGCCAACGGCAAGGAAAAAAGGGTTCCGGTGAGTGTCACCGAGGGTATCTTGTCTGTTTTGTGGAAATCGGGTAATGCGCGTACTCTTTTCGAGGGACAGACTGTGCAATGGGGTATCGATGCCAAAACTTTGTCGGGAGGAGAGAATCCTTATGACGTGACTTGGACTTCATCTGCTACCGATGTGCTCACTGCCGAGCAAACCGGCGACGATAACACACAGGGGACGATTACGGGTATTAAGGCCGGTAAGGCAGACGTTACTGCCGAGGTGGCTGGCGTATCGTCCGAGAAGGCCGAGGTGAAAGTGATCGCTCTACCTGTCGATTTGGAATTGAACGCCTCCAACACCGTGAAAGAAAACTCGGTGGTTTATGACGAGGGCGGCGATTTGGTAGTGTTCATTTCGCCCACATCGGGTTATGGGCAAATCATGCTTACGTTGACCGATGCCTATAAGGGTGGCGGTTATGCAGGACATTACGATATTCCTGTCGGTACGGTAGTCGATATAGACGGAGCTCGGGCCGAGGTGATGGGCAGCATGGATATCTCGGGCAGCGGCGACGAGACAACCGTTTCGTTCTCGATTACGGGTAATGTGGGAAGTCGCACTCTCTCTATCGAAGCCGATAGTGTTCCCGTGGTGTTGTAAAAAAAGAGTCGTTTCGGGATAGGAGGCCGCTAAAACGCCTCCTGTCCGCGGAACTTGAAGATAGAAAAAACTTTTTGAGAATAATTCAAATTTTTATTAACCAAAAAAAATTTTCCATGAAAAAAAATCTATTTTTATTATCTGGAATTTTAGTTCTTTCATTTTCTTCGCAAGCACAAGAATTGAAAGAAGATTACATGACGTGGCCGGAGAGTCCGAAACTCGGTCAGTATGTTAGTAGTTGGGTTCCCGGCGAAGATTTGTTCGAGGACGAGAATTTTTATGTTTCCCGTGTGAAACCCAAAGAACGTTTTCGCAATGCGGCCACGCAGATCGACGAGACGCTCACCGAGGCCAACGACAGAAAACTCGTTTTCTGGGTTCCGGTAGGAAATGCCAGCAATGGTAACACCAATGCGCGTCCTAACGGTAAGTTCGATTCCGAGGCTTTCAGTACTTGGTCATACGTTACTCATTACGGAGACTGGACGGCTCCACACGGGTGGGTCCCCGGTGGATTCGCCGATGTCGCCCATAAAAATGGTGTAGGTGTTTCGGGTGTGGCTTCCGTTCCTTGGGGAGGTATAAGTTCAGAGTGGTCCTCTGGTTTTTCCACGTTGGTGGGCATAGAGGCAGAGAAAGTGGCTAAATTCCTCCATTATCATGGTGTGGACGGTTTAGGCTATAACTCGGAGTTCAGTACAGGTTCTTCTTTTATTTTGTCGGGATTGCGTGCATTGCACGAGACAGTTCACAAATACCTTACGGAAAAAGGTAACCCGGTGGTCGAGAACTTCTGGTACGATGGAACCAACGATAATGGACAGATTACTTTCGATAGTGGTCTCGGTAATCATAACAACGATACCTTCGGCGATGGCGAGCATATCCGCACCTCGCTTTTTCTCAATTACAATTGGCATGGAGTATTGAGAGGGTTGACCCAATCTACTGTAGATACCTATGCCCCCGGTCGCAGTTCGCTCGATCTTTATGCCGGCTTCAACATGCAGGGCGGTGATCCTTCTACGTGGAGAACTCTCAAAGACTATAATCTCTCTATCGGTCTGTGGGGCGCTCACGATTATAATATGTTGTGGGCCGACCGTGCCAATAACGGTAGTACAGATGTAGCCAAGCAAACATATTATCAACATCTGATCGAGCAGTTCTTTACCAACGGTAACCGCAATCCCATCGATAAAATCGAGGTTTACAATCGCGGTAACCATCACCCCGATGACAAGTGGTTCGGTATGTCGGCTTTCATGACGGCACGCAGTTCGCTCAAATGGGATCTTTCCGAGGAACCGTTTATTTCTTATTTCAATTTGGGTAACGGTCGTTTCTTGAACTGGATGGGCGAACGTCAGAACGATAACGAATGGTACAATATCGGTGTACAGGACTATTTGCCTACTTGGCGTTGGTGGTTTGCATCCGATTTCATGGGTAAAACGGCCGACAAGGTAGTGGAAAATGGCTTGGAGGCCAAGTTTACTTACGACGATGCCTATGTAGGCGGTTCGTGTCTGCGCCTCTTCGGTTCTGTGGACAATGAGTATTTGCATTTGTTCAAGACCGAGTTCGCTTTGTCCGCAGGCGATGTGATTACGGTTCGTTACAAATTGGTAGGCGGTCAGGCCGATGTTAATTTGGCACTTTCTGCCAAAGGCGACGAGCAAACGATTTTGCGCGAGAGCGGTTTCAAGGTATTGACTGTCGCCGATGAGGCCGACGATGAAGTGTGGGTGGAAAAGACGTTTAAAGTGAGTGGTGCTTTGGCTATGTTGGCCGGTAAGGAAATCGCTATGATTGCCCTCCATTTCGAAAATGCCAAGAACCTCGACTTATACCTCGGTGAATTTTCTATCACCCGCGGTGCTATGCCTACACCGGCGGCTCCCGAGATTAAGATCGCCAGAGTGCTGGCTTCGCATTACAAGGGTGTGGACGGCAAGGTGATTTTCAACATGGCTAACAGCAAGCCCGCCGGTGATCCGGTCTATAACCTCGACGTGAACGCTTCGATGTTCAAACTGTATGCCCAACAAAAAGGCGGTGAGCCTCAATTCATGGGTATCACCACTTCTTGGGCCGGTATGTATTTCTCTGTTCCTACCGATTTGCAGGGCGAACAGGAGATTCGTTTCGGTGTCGCAGCCGTTTCGGTCGATATGAAGTCCGATTCCGAGATCGCATGGAGCGATTATATGAGTATGGGTGAGTATACGGTTACCGACGATATACAGATAAATAAAACTACCATCAAGCCGGGCGAGAGCTTTGAAATTTCGTATGTCGATCCCCGTCACGCCGCTGCCGACTGGAAATTGCTCAACAGCACCGGTGTGGTCGTAAAAGAGGCAAGCAATACGACTGTATTTACCGTATCGGAAGGTATTGAAGAAATAGGCGGTTATGATCTGCAAGTCATTTGCGACGGCGAAACGACCACTTATGGTTACTATGTGCAGATTACCAGCGAAGCCGTGGGTGCGTTGCCCGAGATTCAATCGCTGACTATCGGCGGGGAAGCTGTGGCAGAAGATGATGTGAAGATCGACGTGGACGAGGCGCTGACGTTGGGCTATACCGGAAGGAAAGCCAATGGAGCTTCTTCGCGCGGTATCGAGATCAATGAAGGTTGGGTAGGCGGAAGAATGTCCGATTTGTCTATCGGTAACGGTCAAACGTTCTCCGTGTCGGCTTGGGTTCGTTTCACTTCGATACCCGAAGGTTCTTGTTTCTTCAGTATAGAAAATCGCGCATCGAGCGCATGGCCGGTGAACAACTGGGGCTGGATGTGGTCTAACTTGTCATCTACGGGTAAACTTAACAGTTATACCTTCCGGACCGCTACGTACAATGGCGCTCCCGAGTTGAAATATACGTTCCCCAACGCAGTCGTAACACCCAATGCATGGAATCACGTGGTATTGACATTCGAGTATAACGACCAGTCGCAATTCCGCTCCAAATTTTATCTGAACGGTGTGCTCCAAGAGTCAACGTGGGTTTTAGATGGAGCTTCGGGTACGACCGAAACATGGGCTAATGTGAATTATTCTATCACGACTTCAGATTGGTTCTGTTTTGCCGGAGGCCGTGGATCGGAACCTGTTTTCAATAATGGTATCATCGACGATCTGTTGGTTTGGAACGGAGCCATGACTCCCGAGCAAGTGCAAAACGTGAAGAACGGTCTGGATGCCAACAGCCTTCCCCAAGAAGTGATGGCTTACTGGGATTTCGAAACCGATGCCGATGAAGACCACTACTTTGCAGCCAAAGGTTCGGTTGCAGGGGCTAAAGCCTGTTCGTTCAAGACGGAAGCTCTTGGTAGTGAAGGCGCCGGTCGTCAAGTCGCTCAGAATCCTCTGTATATCTCAGGTTGTCCGTTTGTGCCGGGATCCACTTTCAAGGTAGAGACTCGTCCGACTTGGACAGCCAAACGCGGTGTCCTCAGCGAATCGACCGGTACCGACCTCGAAGGTTCCACGAAACTGACTTATAGCAAACCGGGCGATTATACGGTTACTCTGACTCTTGAAAATACGCTCGGGGCCGATACCAAGAGCTATCCTGTATTCAAAGTAGGCGATGTAGACGGTGTAGAAGAGAGCATGGCCGGTGAGTTGCGCACGTATACCGTAGAGGGTATTCTCTTTGTAGAATTTGCCGAGGACGGAGACTACCAAGTGGGCGTGTACAATGCCTCGGGAATGCTTGTCGCACAGAAAGATGCCGCTGTCGTAGCCGGTCAAAACATGAGCATCTCTCTCGGAGCCAAAGGCGTTTACGTGGTGAAGGTGATGAAAGAGGGCAAAGTGGTTCGCACGGTCAAAGTGTTGAATCGTTGATGTAATCTCGCACTTTCTTTTTAAGAGGGTGATCTCGATAACCGCCCGAACTCGAAGTTGCAGGGTTCGGGTGGTTTAATAATTTTTAATCAGCGGGAAATATCTGTTTTACGATTCTTTTTAATATATCATGAAAAAAAATTATTTGATTATTTGTTTTTTGTTCGCCCTGTTCTTGGGATTGGGGGCTAAAGATATGGCGGTTAGCGCGGCTACCCGCAAAGTGATAGTCGAGCAACCCACAGAACCGGGAACTCACTTGGATGTCGGTTATAAGAATCCGGGTTCTTTCTTCCCGATTATGATAGATCGGGAAGCCATGGTAGAGGTGGGTACTACATTGCAAATCGGTGTCACGAGTAGTGGCGGAGCCCCGCTGGTGGCGGTGCGCGTGAACGGCGAGGCGTTGCCGGGGAGCGGTAATTCATATAGCTATGTCATTCCCGAGGGAGAGGGCGATATATAGTGATTACGGCAGAGTTCGGGTCGCTTTTTAAATTGTCGTTCAGTTCTTCGGCAAACGGTAATATAGAATGTTATGTCAAAGGCACGGATACTCCGTTGAAGAGCGATACCCGCTTGGAACCCAATACCGAGATAACGGTGAAGATATTGCCCAATTCGAGTTGCGAACTGGTTTCTTTCCTCGTGAACAAGGAAGAGAAAGTGTCCGAGGTGCAAGAAAACGTTTACAATTTTGTGTTGACGAAAGATGTAACGATTAGCGCAGAATTTAAAAAAGTATTCAAGATAATAATCGGCGAGGTGGAACATGGAAGCATACGGGTCTCTTTGGACGAAAACGGCTTGACCGATTTGTCGTCGGGTGACAAGATTTTGGAAGGTCAGGAGCTGGTCGTGTGGAACCCGGTAGTCGACGAGGGCTATGAAGTGGCTTCGGTATTGTTGAACAGCAAGGAGATTACTTTCCCCACGGGAACTTACCGCCACACGGTATCGAGCCATGTGAAAATCACGGTAACGACTCAGATAAAAAAATGGGACTTTGCGGTAGAGGAGTTCTCGGAAGGTACGCTGAAAGCGGAGTATGTGAACGGTGAAGATATCGTAGATGTGACGAGCGGAGGCGAAATACCCGATGGCTCGACCCTGAAAATCTATGAACCGGAGATCAACGAGGGCTATGAACTGGTATCGGTGATGCTGAACGACGAGGAAATAACCGGCTCGTTTGTGGAAGGTGTCTATACCGTTGTGGTGAAAAAGGATTTGAAACTTGTCGTAAACGCTAAGTTGAAAGATAAAGTGTTCAAGTTTACTGTCGCCGAAGTCGAAGGTGCAAGTGTCGACGTGCAAATGTTCGTTGACGGAGATTTGGCTCCGTTGCCCGAAGACGGAAGCGTCAAGAACGGGACGATGGTGATGATTTCGGAACCGGTACTCGAAGACAATTATGAATTGATATCGGTGAAACTGGACGATGAGGATATCACCGGATTGTTTGAAGACGGGGTTTACTTCCATACCGTAAATAAAGATGTGACTCTTGCGGTGACGACTCGAAGCCTCTCGGGCGTGGAAGACGAACAGGCCGACCGGGTGAGAATTTATCCCAATCCGTTTGCCGAAAGTTGCGTGGTGTGCGGTGTTGCCGCAGGCACATCGGTTCGCGTGTTCAACATGACGGGAGCTTGTGTATTCTCGAAGGTTGCCGGAACGGGTGAGACCGAAATTCGTTTGTCGGGACTTGCTTCGGGTGTCTATATCTTGAAGTTGGAGAAAGACGGCGACAGCTCTTGCCATAAACTGATTCGGAAGTAAGAGCCGATTTCTCGGTCGATAGTAGAATTTTTTATTCGATAAACTTGTAAATAGGGAAGGGGAGTGCAACTATGGCACTCCCCTTTTTTTGACGGAGGGGTTGAGAAGATTACATAAGAGTTTTTTGATTGCAGGTTTTAACCCCCTCGCCCTATGGGCACTCCCCCTATATCGTTTCACGACACAGGGGGAGAGTGTGATACCCTCGGTTTGTTGCTGTCGCAGTTTTTCTATCCCCTCTGTTTATTAACCCCTCCGTCCTATGGGCACTCCCCCTATATTTTGTGTTGCGCCACCCCGCAATGTTGCGGGGCACGGCAGGGTGAGGAGTGAGACATCTTTGTTCTATTGTTGTTTCGGCTTCTCCGTTACTACGTACCGTCTCTCCTATATTTTGCTTCGTGCCACCCCGCAATGCTGCGGGGCACGGCAGGGTGAGGAGGGGGTGAATGCCCTGTAATGCCACAGGACATGGGAGAGGTTGAGATGTATTCCGCTTTTGCCCCTTACACTGATTTTATAAGCGACACAGAGGAAGAGGGGTAAAAGAGGTATTTTTATTCGGCAGTCCGCCGAATTTGTTTTTGTATTCAATTTGTATTATTTTCGCCATATGTCATTACCTGTGTATTTTGCTCCATTGCAAGGTTATACCGATGTGGTTTATCGTAAGGCACATGCCGCTTTATTCGGTGGCATCGCCGCTTATTATACCCCTTTTGTGAGAATCGAGAAGGGAGATTTCCGACGGAAGGATTTACGAGATATAGACTTTGAAAACAACCGGGGTGTGCCGGTCGTTCCGCAGGCGATAGCCTCGGAGTCCGATGAACTGAGACGTATTGTGGATTGTATGGCTTCTCTTGGCTATACTCGGGTCGATATAAATTTAGGGTGTCCTTTCCCGATATTGGCTTATCGTCATAAGGGGTCGGGTATATTGCCGTTCCCTGACGAGGTAGAGCGATTGTTGCGGCCTTTGGAATCGTATGACTCTTTGGAATTTTCGGTGAAGATGAGATTGGGGTGGGAGGAGCCTTCGGAGGCATTGAGGCTATTACCTCTGCTTGAAAGTTTGCCTTTGCGGCAAATCACGCTTCATGCCCGACTGGGGAAACAGCAGTACAAGGGTTGTGTGGATATGGAATCTTTCGGTCGGTTTTACGATGCTTGTCCTATTCTGTTGGTTTATAACGGAGACTTGACCACGGTAGAGGAGATGGTTGCCGTGGAGCGGGAGTTTCCCCGGTTGTCGGGGCTTATGGTCGGCAGAGGATTATTGGCGAAACCGTGGCTGGCAGAGGAATATGGAAATGAAAATTTTTCGAGTGTGAACTTTTATCGCAGGGTGGCTTCGTTGCACGAGCGTGTTTTTACCGATTATAAAACTCTATTGCAAGGAGAACATCAGTTGTTGACTCGTATGATGTCGTTTTGGGAGTATCTTTTACCAGATATGGAGAAGCGATTGAGAAAGCGTTTATCAAAGTCCCGGAATGTAAAAGATTATACAGAGGCCGTAAACTTGCTCTTTTCTTCGTTGGAGGGAAAAAATTAAAACTACCTTCGACCTATTTTACAGAAAAATTGTTATCTTTGAAACAAGTCCAAGATGGGCTGCGGTTCGGCATAGCCAGATTGGAAATGAAATTTCCGTTTGTCTCTGCGCTCACCTTTCGCTATCTTTGACAAAAGTCACTAAAAATTGGAGCCCTATGGAAAAAGAGATCGTATTATATCGTACATTCGATTCTCCGGTCGAAGCGAATATCGTAAAAGATGTATTGGAGACAAACGGAGTTCCATGTTTTTTGTCCAACGAGATATTTTCGAGTGTCTTGCCTTTGACAAATTCGGAAGTGGGAGCCATCAGGTTGAATGTCTTTGCCGAAGACGTGGAGAAGGCCGATACTATTTTAAGTACGACACAACTTACTGAATCGGAAAAGTAGCCGGGCCTGAGTAACCTGTTTCGTTTTTTCAGTACCCATAAAAATCGAAACAGCTTTTATGCCGCTTGTTTTATCGGTTTCGAATTATTCCCGGATAGTTCGGACGAAAAGGTTTGTTTAATTTTGAATCCGGTAAAGGCGATGATCATAGACATTAACGGGCTTAGCAGATTGAAAAAGCAATAAGGCAGATAAGTGAGAGTGCTTACTCCGAGAACGGTCGCTTGTGTCATTCCGCAAGAGTTCCACGGAATCAATACCGATGTTACAGTGACCGAATCTTCCACGGTACGGCTGAGGAGCCGGCTTTCCAATCCTCTATTCTTATATAGTTCTTTGAAGAGGTTTCCGGTCAGTATGATGGACAGGTATTGGTCGGCCGTACAAGTGTTGAAAAAAAGTCCGGAGGCGACGGTGGAGCATACGGCACTTTTCGGTTTACGGACGAAACGGACGAAAACGTCGGTAATGCTACGGATCATACCGCTTGCCGACATGACACCACCGAAACACATGGCGCATATAATGAGCCAAATGGTATCCATCATGCCTCGCATTCCCCGGGTGGCGACGAGCGCATCGATTTCGGGTTGTCCGGTCGATAAAGAGGTGCTGCCGAATACGGAAGTCATCAAGGCTTTGAATCCGGTGGTGAAGTCTAGGGTTTCACCTTGTGCGATTTGCAGGAGAATATGAGGTTGGAAGATGAGTATGCATATTCCTGCAATGACCGAGGATATAAACAGTGTGATAATGGTGGGAAGTTTTATGAGTATAAGGATTCCTGTAATGACAGGAACGAGGAGAAGCCAGGGCGATAAATTGAATTTTTGCGCTAATGTATCGGCAAACAGGGCTGTTTGTTCGTGAGCGACATTTCCCTTTAAGAATCCGGCAATCGTAAAAATTATCAGCGTAATGATTATCGAGGGTACTGTCGTGACGAGCATATAGCGTATGTGAGTGAAAAGTTTCGTCCCGGTGGTGGACGAAGCGAGCACCGTCGTATCGGAGAGCGGAGAGATTTTATCACCGAAATAAGCCCCCGAAATGATAGCGCCGGCAATCCACCCAGCTTCGAATCCTTGTGCCTTTCCTATCCCGAGCAAGGCGACGCCGATGGTGGCGATGGTTGTCCAAGAGCTCCCGGTAATGACGGAAACGATGGCGCAGATGAGACAGCAAGATGCCAAGAATATCTGGGGTGTGAGCGTGTGTAACCCGTAATATATGAGCGTGGGAACTATGCCACTGAGCATCCATGTGCCGGAAATGGCTCCGATGAGTAGTAAGATGATGATGGCCGGTGTCACTTTCTTTATGTTTTTAGCCATGCCTTCTTCGAGGGAACTCCATTTATAATTGTATTTTATCATGGCTATGCCTACACATACGGACGAAGCGATCAGAAGCGATACTTGGCTTCCTCCTAAAAGTGCATCTCCACTGAAGATAGGGATAACCATAGCCAACAGTGCGACAAGAACGAACAATGGAATCAGTGAAATAACGGGAGTGGGTATTTTGCTTTTTTCGTCCATATTATTTTTCTTTTTATTCGAGCTTGCAAAGGTAATCATAATGCATATATATTACCTTTATTTTCTTCTATTTTTGAATAAATAAACAGTAATTATTGTATATATAAATATTTATTCATTTTAAAATAAAAACCGAATAGAGGATTCATGCTCTATCCGGTTTTAATGTATATGGAAAGGGAAGTGCTTTTCAGAAGTGTAACATGACTCCTGCCGAGAAACTGCGCATTTCAGGAGCATGGCTTTGTTGCATGATGTTGAAAGGGGAGAGTTTTACATAGAATCCAAAGGTTCCGTATCCACCCTGAGCCATGATGTCGAGATTGATGGGATTGACTTTTATGTTTTTATTGAAGTGCTGTACTTTTTCGTTTCCTACAGTATATTTGGTTTTCATGCTGCTATATGTCTTTATACCGATAACCGGGCCAAGCGAAAAGAAAAGCGGACCATGCAAAAAGGTTCTTGTTTGCCATTCGATCAATAGGGGAATTGTCAAATCCACAGTTTTCAGTCGAGAGAAATCGAGGTGGGCGTCTTCTGGGCAAAGAACTATTTTTATTTGCCCATTTTGCTTGGTGAAGTAGCGGTTATCGTTCATGACGTAGTTTCTCCAATCGAGACCGATACCGGTAATAAATCCCCAATTATCCCTATGTATGGGGGTAAAAATGGTAACGAAATTCCAAAATATTTCGAAAGAACCGGAGAAATCGAGAGAAATACCCGTGGGGGAGTCTAAAAATTTCATGCCTCTACCCATGGCATTACAGAATCCGAAACCTATGCCCGACCAATGCGGATCGAAACGCTTACGTTTATCTTTCTTTTTCCCAGAAATTAGATCTGAAAACGGAAACGATACGGATTCGGAAAGTTCCCAAGAGGTTTGTTTTTTCCCGTCAATATGGCGTGATTCATAATATTTGTTGTATCTTTTCCCGTTTTCGTAGACGGTTACCGAAACGATTTCGGAGGAATCTTTGATGAGGATTTCCTTTTGGTTGAATATTACAGTTGTGTCACGTTTTGTCGAGAATGACGGCATAATTGAAAAGATGGCGAGTAGGAGTAAGATAGGATTTTTCATATTCATGTTTTTTTATTGTTTCTTGTTGATAAATAGATTTATGAGTTTGTCGAGCTGAGTTTGTCCCTCTAAGTAGATAAGTGTCGCATCGTGCGGTGACGTTTTACGGAACAGAATAAATCGGTTTTCTCCATCTGGGGCGGCAGGTGGTAACTGGTAATATCCGGCAATGGTATTATTCCCCGATTTTACGGTTTCGCTGTTTTCGGCTTTCCGGCTGTCGGTAGAAACCGCAGCTTCGAATAACGTTACATCGTCAGGACGGTCCGTGATGGAAATACTATGGAATAGCGATAGACCGTAAGGGTGTAACGTTTTCCCTTTCAAGAGAACGACTATGGCTTGTTCGTCTTTGTCGTATTTCCCTGAAAATAGAGGAGCGATAGCTAGCCCTTTTTGGGCGTGACAAATATTGCCAATCCAAAGGAAAATACAGGAGATGAATATTTTATAAAACATTTTCATAGAAGATGAGTTTATTGTAAATTTTCGAGAGGCCTGAATATGGAACTCAGTTCTTTCTCCACGGTAATGTCGGTTGGGTCGAACTGGGATACGGTGTGTTTCATTTGTTCGATAACGGTTTCTGTATCGGTGTATTTTTTTCCGTATATATAGGTGACACAAATGTCTCTTGGAGAGTGAAAATAGAGGATATTTATACTCAGAATAATGGCTATACAAGCAGCGATACGAGCAATTGTTTTTAGCGACACCCGTTGCCGGCTTCGTATTTTCCCCTTTATGCTGCTGCCTATTAGCGAGTATGAAAGTACGGCTCGTATTTCGTCGTAACGTTTATTTTGAGACTCTGAGAATACAAATCGAGATAGTTCTTTCTCTTCATCGATAGTAGTGTTTCCACTGTAATAGCGTTCGATGAGCCTATCCCAATAGTCGGAATTTCGTTTGCCGTGTTTTATGTTTTTATCGGTCATAGGCGTTTAGTTTTTTATATTGTTCTCTAATAGTTTTTCTCGCTCTTGATAAATTCATTCGGATTGTTGCCGGTTGCATATTCAATCGGTTGGCAATGTCTTCTATTTCGAGACCTTGATAGTCTCGTAATTCGAGAATTTTTCTTTGATTCTCGGTTAGTCTTTTTTCGATGAGTAGTTTTACCGTTTGGAATCTTTCCAATAGATTTTCTTTTTCACTGTTATCTTCATCACATTCGTTATTGGTTTCGATGTCCAACTCGGGGAATCGAGCTTTCTTTCTAATTTGGTCTATACAAATGTTACGAGTTGTAGTGACTGTCAGAGCCGCTGCTTCTTTTTCGCTTTTAATTTTATTTCGTATAGGCCATAGCCTGCAAAAAGCTTCCTGTATAGCGTCGGAGGCATCGTCTTCATTTTGAAGAATATGACGAGACATCGATAACAGGTTGTCGCGCAGACGTGTGAATGCCGATAACAACGGTTCTTGATTCATTATTTAAATAATGTATTTTCTTTTTTGATTCTGTAAAAATAACGAACCAAGTGCCGTTTTGTAACAAGGAAAAAGAAAAATATTTAATGATAAAAAGGAAAAATTTATTCTTGTGGTGATTGTGGGGATAGCTGGTGGAGTTTATAGAATTCAGAAATTGAATCGAAGTCCGGCTTGCAGATTGATGTTAAAGGGTTTTTCTTTACGAATGGTCGAAATGTCCGATCCATCGTCGAAGTAATAGACAATACCAGGCTCGGCATAGAGGCTTATATGCGACGCCAGTTTGAAAGAGATTCCGGCCGATGCCGATACGGACCACTGCAATTGGTTTATGTGCAGAGTCTCGTCGTTGGAAAACGGCGGACGATTGTTCATTTCGTACTGCGCGGAGAGTTCTCCGTGAACACATTTTTCCAACATTCCGCCTCCCGATAGGTAGAGATTGAAATAGCGCTTTTTTAAGAAATTCCAGTTTAGTTTTAACGGTATTCCCAAATAGTGTAGTTGCTGGTTTTGTGTATAGTATGCAGTTCCTCCGGCAGTCAAGTCGGACGAAAGATAGGTATATACAAGTCCCGTTTCTAATGCCAGTCGGTTGTTCAGTTCTTTCTGGACTGTAATTCCAACCGATATGGGAAAGTGGTGTTTAATGTCTGTTTTGGGTTGGCTATTGATATTTTGCAGCATGATATGTTGGTAGGGTGTTGTTACCGGCCCTTCGGAGTTCGAAAGATTTTTTTCGGAAGGGAGACTTGCCATTTCGGCAGAGGCATAAGGGGCTAAGTTGCTGAATCCATTTCGATTGTCGGCTGATGCGATTAGGTTATTTCCCAGAGATACGCTCAAAGACCAAGTGCTTTTGGGTTTGGTTTGTGTATGCGTATGTATGTTTGTCGTGCTGGTATTCTCATTTCTCGATGGAAATAAGCCAGTCTGTGCGTTGTCTCGTTTTTTCTCCGGAGTTGATTTTTCCGGTTCGGAAGATTCCGGTTGTTCGATGTGTCGTGATTCGTTTATTTGAGATGGCGTATGGTTTTCCACATCGGTATGGTCGGGTGTTTGCGGTGCTCGTATCGATTTATAAGATTGGGCTATGTCGAGTGGTTCCTGTTTTATCGAGGGTACAGTATTTTGCATTCGAGATACTTCCATTTGTTCCGAGCCGGATATTTTTGTTTGAAGCGGGAGATTGTTTAAGTCGGTAGTCGGACGGAGGAATTGTAACCCGATAAAAGTACATAGCAAAAGTGTAATACAAGCGGCTGCCCACCAAATGGTTCTTTTCCGAAAGGGGATACGACGTGGAGCGAGCTCTTTGGAAAGTTCTTCCCAAACTTCTGGCGGAGGAGTAACCGAATATTCATCGAGCTGCTCTTTCCAGCTGTCTATCCAATTTTTAGTTTTATCCGTTTTCATATTGTGCCCAATATTGTTTAACTCGATTCATCAATATCGTTCGTGCCCGATGTAATTGTGATGAGGAGCTTTTTTCGTTTATATGAAGCAGGTTTGCGATTTCTTTATGTGATTTGTTCTCGAATGTGAACAGATTGAATACCGTGCGGTATCCGTCCGGCAATTCCGAAATGAATCGAAGAAGCGTTTCCTGAGGTATGTTTTTTACGATTTTGTCGTCGTCTTCATATTCCGGGTCGGCTATTTCGGGAGCGGTTTCGATGTCGAGCTCGATATGTTGTGTTTGCTTGCGAATCGCTTCTAATGCTGTATTTACCATAATACGGCTCAACCATGCTTTTAATGAGCCTTCGCCTCGGTAGAAAAATTTATCCAAAGAGGTAAAGGCTTTAAGGAACCCGTCATGTAAAAGATCTTTGGCGAAATCTCTGTTCCCGGAGTAACGGATACAAAGTGCGAACATTTCACCGGCATAGCGTTGATACAGCTCGTTCTGTGCCGTCATATCTTTCCGCTTGCAACACTCTACCAGCTCTGCTTCGTTCATTTTTTGATGATTCCTGTTATTTATTAAATGCAACGATGTAAAAATACTGCATGATAGGTGATAGAAAAATTGTTTTTAACTCTTTAACAAAATTCGGTGCAGTATTTTTGAATGGTCTACGTTTACCTCATAAAAGTGGATAAATTAAAAAACAGACGAATATGAAAATGAAAAAGTTTTTATTGGTAGGATTATTAGGTGTTGTGACATTGTGCGGGCTGTCGTCTTGTGACGATGATGACGATGGCGGATACGTTCCGTTCTCCTATGCGGTGGGCGATATGGTCGTAAAAGACGGGAGTGAGCCATATATTCAGTTGGATAGTAAGCAAACACTTTTCCCGTCGAATGGCAGTCGTTTGCCTAATTATTTGTTGAAAGATGGAAAACGGGTAATCGTGAACTTCTCTTTTCTCGAAGGACAGCGGGAGGGATATGATTATTATATTCTTATCAATGATATAGATTCTGTGTTGGTTAAGAATGTTATTCCCATCACTCCTGAAACGACCGATAGTATCGGTAACGATCCTGTGAATGTGTTGGATATGTGGACGAGCGATAAGTATCTGACGGTTCAGTTTGAAATGCGAGGTCTTGGTCGCGAGAAACACATGATTAATTTGGTTAGGAATTATTCTTTATCTCCTAATCCTGATGGAGACGGTTATTTACAATTGGAGTTGCGTCATAATCGTTTGAATGATCCTGAGATAGACCATATTTTATGGGGGGTGGCTTCGTTTAGATTGGAGGATTTGAAACTGGAAAATCCCGATTTGAAAGGGTTGAAAATAAAAGTGCGTAGTCCTTATGGAACGGAAGTTCGTACTTGTGATTTCGAGAAGGAGGATTCAGGAGAGGATGCAATTTCTGGAACTCAGGAGAAGAGTGTTTCTACTTATGTCCGATAGAAATAGTTAAGTAAATAGGTGTTGATTGCCGGGAGCAGAATGGATATTTTGCTTCCGGTTTTTTTATTGTGAAATAAAGGCTTATAAGTTTTTTGGATAGGTACAAAAAAAATTGATTGTCTCACGACAACCAATCTTTGTTAACCTTAAATCTAATACCATGAAAAACACATTGCAAATATAGGGGTAAATATGTTCTCAAACATAATATTTAGACAATAATTTTCTTGGATTTAATTTGTTTTAACTAATGTAAATCGATTTAGTCGTAAATGTATACGGTCTTTAACATTTTGGGCGAGACTATAAACAAATATTCGCTGTTCCCGGATATTTCCTTATATTAGAATGAGATAGGAATAATTCAAAAAGGGGAAAAGGATTTGTTTGTTTTATCCTTTTCACATCTTTCGTTTGTGGTGTCAGACGAGTTTGTTAAAGATGGACTGTATTCGGTATATCCAAATAAATTTGTTTCTGCACTTGGTTTACATTATCTTTGTCATAACGAAGATAGGATGTGGTTCGACATAGCTAATTCGGAAATGAGATTCCCGTTTGCCTCTGCGCTCACCTTTCATTATCTTTGTCTATTGTTGTACGAGTGGTAAGAATTAAAATAGGTATTAGATTTAATACCCGATTAAATGAAAAATAAATGAAGGTTGCCGATTTGATAAAGAATAGCGGGAGTACAGGATTTTCATTTGAAATATTGCCTCCATTAAAGGGTAGCAGTATCGAGAAATCTTTTAAAGCGATAGACACGCTACGGGAATTTGCGCCGTTGTATATCAATATAACCACACATCGCAGTGAATTGGTTTATAAGGATACCCCCGATGGGTTGTTTCGCCGGGTCTCGGAACGTAGTCGTCCCGGTACAGTAGCGGTAGCGGCAGCTATAAAAAATAAATATCAGATACCTACTGTTCCTCATCTCATATGCAGTGGCTTTACAGCTCTCGAAACAGAATATGCTTTAATAGATTTGAATTTTTTGGGGATATGTGATTTGCTTATTTTGAGAGGTGATAAGGCTAAGCATGAGAATCGATTTATCGCTGCTTCTGGTGGATATGAGCATGCTATTGATTTGGAGCAGCAGGTGAATCGTTTTAATGAGGGTTATTTCATAGATGGCACTCGAATGGATTTGGTCAGTACAAGGCAATTTTCATACGGAGTGGCGGGTTATCCCGAGAAACATGACGAATCTCCTAATCCCGACGAGGATATGAAATGGTTGAAGGCAAAGGTGGATGCAGGAGCCGACTATATAGTTACCCAGATGTTTTTCGATAACGAAAAGTTTTTCTCGTTTGTAGACCGTTGTCGGGCAGCAGGGATTACCGTACCCATTGTCCCGGGATTGAAACCTATCTCGAAGGCTTCGCAATTGACATTGTTACCTCGTGTATTTCACGTAGATATACCCGATATGCTGGTTCGGGAGATTGTTAAGTGTAAAGACGATTCGCAGGTTAAGCAGGTAGGGATAGATTGGTGTACGGCTCAATCGCTCGAATTGAAAGCGAGGGGAGTACCCAGTATTCACTATTATTCGCTTATGGCGGTCGATAGTGTTTATCAAGTGGCGAAGTCGGTTTATTAACGGAGGGATCGCGCGATGTTTTTTAAAGACGTTATCGGACAGGAGGAGGTAAAGCGAAGACTTTTACGTTCGGTTGACAATGATCATGTGGCTCATGCCCAGTTGCTTTGTGGACCGGAGGGTGTCGGTAAATTTGCTATGGCTATGGCTTATGCCCGGTATATACATTGCACGAATCGTCAGAATGGGGAAGCTTGCGGTGTATGTCCGTCTTGCCGGCAACATACGGCTTTGACTCACCCGGATTTGCATTTTGTATTCCCGATGGTCAAAGTGGATAAGAAGAAACGGATATGCGACGATTATTTGCCCGAATGGACTGAGTTTTTGAAGGAGAATACCTATTTCGGGATCGATTCATGGTTGAGGTATATTAATGCCGATAACAAGCAGGCCGTAATTTATGGAGAAGAGAGTGAAAGTATTTTGCGGAAGATGTCTTTAAAGAGCTATGAATCTCCGTATAAAATAATGATTATATGGCTGCCGGAACGCATGAACGACACTTGCTCCAATAAATTGTTGAAATTGCTGGAAGAGCCTTATCCCGGTAGTGTGTTTTTGTTAGTCAGCAATAATCCCGATAGAGTGCTGGGGACTATACGTTCGCGTTCGCAGCTTATCGAGATTCGCTCTTTGTCTACATCGGTTATAGCCGAGGCGTTGCAACGCCGGTATGGGATAACGGAGCAGGATGCTGTTTCGGTGGCCCATGTCGCAGAGGGTAATTATTTGAAGGCTTGCGAGTCTCTTCAATTGAATGAGGAGAATAAGTTGTTTTTCGATTATTTTGTACAGGTCATGCGTTTGGCCTATGCTCGGAAAATAAAGGACTTGAAGATATGGAGCGAAGAAGTGGCCGATTTGGGGCGCGAGCGTTTGCGCCGATTTCTTTCCTATGCCCAACGAATGATACGTGAGAATTACATCTATAATTTGCATGTTCCTGCATTGACCTATATGAATCGGGAAGAGGCTCAATTTTCTTCGCGTTTCGCTCCGTTTATTCATGAACGTAATGTACAGGCTATCATGAAACATTTGAGCGATGCCGAAAATGATGTCGGGCAGAATGCTAATGCCAAGATTGTTCTTTTCGATCTATCTATAAAACTTATTATGCTGTTGAAAAGCTGATGAGGAGTCGTGATGTGAAATGAATGTAGAAGAGTTTAGGGAATATTGTCTTTCGTTGAAGGGTGTGGAAGAGAAGATGCCTTTCGTGAATGTTGCCGATCGATATAGCCGTGATGTTTTGTGTTTCTATGTGGGCGATAAATGGTTTTGTTTTGTGAATGTCGAGGTGTTCGATTTTTGTTGTATTAAGTGCGACCCGGTGGAATCGGGCGAATTACAGGCTCGTTATATGGGAGTAAAGCCGGGGTGGCATATGAATAAAATGCATTGGATTAGCGTTTACTTTAATCGAGATGTTTCGGACGAGATGGTCAGGAAGTTGGTGAAGAAATCTTATGATATGGTTGTCAAGCGTTTGAATCGTAAGGAGCGGGAAAGACTATTATAGAGAGATATGTCTATTTTTTTGAAAAAACAGGTCTTTTTCTATTGAAAAAATATTATCTTTGCCGTCCCGGATAGAAAACACCGGGAAACTACCACTGGGGCTGACCGGTTTTGACAGCGGGTAGAAGTGGTGGGTAAGCATGCAGAGCGTTGTTGCCCCGCTCTATAATATCAGACAACAAAAATTTAACTGGCGAAAATAACTACGCTCTTGCTGCTTAATCGAAGTACAGTAGATTAGCTTAATCTCCGCAACAGTTGTGGAGACAAGACATCACCCGGTTGCTGTTGTTCCGAAGCGTTCCGAAACGGTGGTGCAATAATATCGGAAATAGTCAGAGGCAAGTTTCGAGCTGATGATGAAAATTTAGAAACTAAGGTGCAGATTGGTGGCTTCGGTCTTGTCTGTACCCGACAATCAAAGCGAAGATAAGCATGTAGAAAGCTCATTAGTTCCTCGTTTGGACGAGGGTTCGAATCCCTCCAGCTCCACGATATATATTGTTTTTCAATAAGTTGCTGATTAGTGGTATTAAAAGTGGTACTATCTGTTTTACTTTTAATATCTTTCTTCATAAGATTCTGAAATGGTACTGTTTGATTGTATCTTAATATTGTGAAAAATAAAAGAGCGATGGCTGGTAAAAAGGCAAACAAGAAACAGGTGCACCCACATCTTTCGGGAGTACAAAAAGCCGTAGTGTCTTTTGCCAATATGTTTGAGAAAAACCGTCGTATAAATCGAGAGGCGCAACGAGTCATTAAAAGAAAAACACCTCAAAAAGTCAGGACTATACTTTATGGAAAAAGAGGTAGGAGGATTGAAGAGCGTTTCTTCTGTGTTGTCTGTGGAAGTTCTTATGGGGAGGGGTGGAGATATAAATTGGAGGAGGATACCTATTTGTATTTGTGTTCTCGGTGTAAAGAGGTCGTTCGGCCACAGTTGACGGTAAAAGCCATATATTCATCGAATTTCGAAGTTCAAAGAAAAAAGCATTGAGGTTAGTTATTGTGGTGGATAGCCGATAAGTTTACTATAAAAAAAGAATCCATATATGTATATGGATTCTTTTTTACATTATCCCCAATTCTTATTTCACTCGTTCATAATAGGGGAGACGATCGAGGGGGACATCTATCTCTATTTTTTTCGGACCCTTGAATGTTTTTCCTTGATCGTCGCGCCATGTGCCTTTGGGAAGATATACGGTACGATGAGTGCCTTCGGTAATCATGGGGGCTATCATATATTTGTCACCGAGCATGAACTGATCTTTGCATTCGGTGAATCCACTATGTGGAAAACTGTATTCCATGTGGCGTAAGACAGGCTCTCCGGTCTTGGCGGCATGGCGGGCGCATTCATAAATATAGTCGCCCATCGTGTGATGTAGTTGTGCGTATCGTGCGCAGATTTCCATATTCTTGCGACTGAGGATTCTCCACGGGGCAACCGAGAATTGCATCATAGGCATGAGGGCATGGACTTGGCATGATCGTACAATGAGTTCTTGGTTAAATTCGTCTTCTTTAATGTCGAGAAAAGAGGCGAATTGTCCACCTCCGATCATATCGGGACAGGCATAGGGATAACCGAGCATACCGCAAATAGCCATGTTGGGTATAAGCATGGATACGGCATACCACGAATAGTCTTTGTCTCCTATGCGTTGCACTAAGGGCAGGCCTCCGGTTTTCCAAGCGGCTCGAAATTCATTGAAAGGGTAGGAAAGTCCCAGCTCGGCCCATCGTTGGGAGAAAATGTTTTGGTCGGCATTCTTGTCGTAGTAGTCGTACTCTCCGTTAGCCAAGATGACTATATCGCCTGCGTCGAATTTGAACCCGTCGATTCCGTATTTTTCCATACATTCGTTTAGGGTTTGTTTTAGTGATTCGACAGCTGCCGGATTGGTCATGTCGTAGCATGCACTATATCCGTTCCACCAATTTACAACGGCAGGTGTTCCATTTTTGTTTTTCAGGAGAAATCCTTTGTCTGCCAAATCTCTGAACTCGGGAGAATCGGCCGATACAAAGGGTGAAATCCAAAGCATGACTTTGAATCCGAGCCGGTGCAATTCGTCTGTCATGGCACGGGCATCAGGGAATTTTTCTGCTTTAAATTCGAAGTTCCCATAATAGCGTTGCCAGTTGTCGTCGATCATCAAGATTCCTTTGGGGAATCCGTTCTCGATGATGTTATGAGCGTAGTTCAGAATGTCTTCTTGATTTTGATTATACATGAGTTCTATCCATGTATTGTATTGTGGTTCTTTAAAAAAGAGTGCTGGCGGAGTTTTTCCGTTTGCCGGGAAATGTGTTTTTGAGGCATGAAGATAGGCATCGCGAAGGTTTTTCCCAGCGGTTACCACTTGTGGGGATTCGTGATCTGATTCGATAACGATCGTGTCGTTTACCAAGCGAAAACGGAAAGGTTCGTCACTCCATACATAACGTCCTTGCGAAGATAGGAGCAGGGGAGAGGCTTCGTTATTAAAATTGACTTTTGCCAAATCATAGAGGGGGGTATTCGATGCAAAGGGCATTTCGTTACCTATTCCCACGAAGCAGCCCCACCATTTTTCATTATCGATGGGTGCGATGTGTTTGGTGTATGGTTGGGCTTGTAGAAGAAAAAATGAACCCAGAAGGAAAGTGAGTAATGATATTTTTTTCATGATATAATATATTAATGTGTGCACGAATCTACAAAATTTTCATGAATCGGCAAAAGCCTTTATTCCTACTCTTTATGTTTGAGGTAGGGGAGATATGGGCAGGAATATGTCATAAATCGAAGTAGTGAAGTATTCTTTTTAGTTTTGTCTTGTTCTTTTTTGGGGTTAAAAAACAAGAGAGGTAATGCATGATTTGCAGCATCACCTCTCTTTATGTGGTTTATTTCTCTTATAGATTTTTATTTCTTGATAAATTTCATGGCTTTGTCTGTATTACCCATCGTTATTTTAACGATATAACAGCCTTTCGTCAAATCGGCGACATTTACAGGGGTTTCTTCCGTAACTTTAACCAATTTGCCTGTCAAATTATATATGGCAATGGTAGTATTTGCGTCGATACCGTTTACATAAAGTATTCCGTCTTGGTAGTAGAGCGATATGGACTTTATGTTTTCTTTGTCTATGCCTACAATCGTCCCGAATGTTACGTTATAAGTATGGTTGCTGTCTATGGCTCCTATTTCGTAAATATTGTTACTAATTTGGTCTAACAGCGATTCTCCATTGGAAGAAGTGAAAGTTTCTATCTTATAATTTTCTTCGGGGATAAAAGTTAGTTTGACAAATGTGTTGTTTAGAATTTCGGAACCACTGGCATATACATTACTTTCGTCGTCGGAGATGGTGACAGAACCATTCCCGGTAACATTGCAAGTAACTCTCCATGTCGGTATTTTCGAGAACACAGCACATATTGTCATATTATCGGAAACTGCGTTTACTGTATATATGTTTTCTGCAAGTTCGCCTATCTTTTCTTCTTCGTTCACGAGGAATGACGTTAATTCATATCCTTCGTTTACGGTTACTTTGAAAGTTAGTTTTGATCCTCGTATAATTTCAGAACCGAATGCGGTCGCTTCTTCGGCATCATTAACGAACATTTCGACGTTACCACCGGTTGCGGTCGTATTGGTTACGATTACTTTATTGGAGAATACCACTGTTACTTCTGTGTCATCTTCGATGACAAAAGTCGTTCCGCTATTTACTTCGCCATTTACCAATACTTGCGATAATACATATCCTTCTTCCGGTTCGGCTATGACTGTCAATGCGCTGAACTGGTCTACCGCTCCACTTGTTACTTCTTCATTTTTAGCATTAACTACTTTGAATGTTCCCCCTTCGGTGGGTTGAGTGATGGTGAGATTATTGGTTGGGAATGTATGACCGGCTACGATTTGTACTTGAATAAAGTCGCAAGTATAAACTTCTGCGCCCCAGTGGGGAGCACCAGTATGTACCTCGGTTGTACCTTCTACTACACCGGCGGGACAGCTACCGAATGTTCCTTTGTTTTCCAATTCGGCTTCCGAATCATTTTCGATTTTGTAATAGGCCACTAATTCTTCGGGCATATTCTCTTGGGCGTAACCGCCGCGAATGGATTCCTTTACTTCTTTTTCGGTCAATGTTTTTGTCCATACCTGAACTTCGTCCACATAGCAAGAGAATCCGCCGTTCCCCACGAAGAACACACACTCGTCTTGCAATAGACCAATACCATGACCTTCTTGTGTTCCTCCTTCTACGATTGTCCCTAAATCGCCAGTTCCTAATAATTTCCCGTTTTTGTATAGTTTGATTTCTTTATTGGTGTCATCGACTGTTACGGTAATAAAAGCCCATTCATCGGCAGAGAGCGTAGCGTTGGTGGTCACTTCGGCTATTCCCGGGCAGTTGCCTTTGTCTTTCCATGCGCGAGCTTTCATTTTCAGGACTCCGTTTTCGAGTACAACGCCAAATGTTCCTACGGCTCCATAGTAAGGTGCTTGTCCGTGTCCCATTACTTGCCCGTTTGTACTAACGGTTTTCACCCAAGCGGACATTGTGAAATTGCGGGCACGATGGTCTGAACCTGTTATATTACCATTATTCCATGAGTTATTCTCTCCATTTGTGTGTTCGCCTAATACTTTATCATCAAAACGGAATTGGTATTTATTATTACCACTTATTGCAGGGACTAGTACGGCTTTGGGACCTTCGACTTGGAATGAGACTGTGACGGTCGTATTTTCGTTCACCGTGTAATTATCTCCGTTGGTGAAATCGGATCCGTTTACTTGGAGGGAGAGAATTTCATAACCGGGATCGGCAGTAGCCGTAATTGTCAATACCGTACCTTCTTTTATACCGGTGTTCTCTCCTGTGGTAAGGGGGTCGGAACCGTTCATTACGCTTAGTTGTCCATTTTCTACCAGAGTCGGTAGCGTAACTGTGTAATAAGTAATATCGGTCAAGTTGACAACGATAGTCGTGTTTTCTGTTACCGTGAAAATGTATGATCCGTTTTCTTCTGCTTCGGCTGGTTGCTCGTTAATCAGTACGGATTCTATCTTCTTGTTTTCTGGCAATGAATTGAATGTTATGGTTAATTCTGTGCCAGAGGCTATCGATTCTAAGTTCTCGATAACTTCTTCTCCTGCTGTAATTTGATAATCTACTCCTTCGTCGACGGTAATTGTTACTTTATGCATAACGATTTCGACAAATGAAACAGTAATAGTTGCATCTTCCGTTACAGTATATGTCCCACCGTTTTCAATCGGTTGACCGTTGATATTCAAGGATTCCAAACGATAATTATCGGCAGGTGTCGCCGTTATGGTTAAAGTAGTCCCCGATGCTACGGTATTTTCTCCTGCCGAAAGAGGAGTCTCGCCGTTGGTCACGCTCAGTGTCCCGTTTTGTACTTCTGTGGGTAATGTAACTGTATAGCTACCGGTAATTGTACGTCCTTCGGCTAATGTGGGGGCATATTCCGTAAAAGAGGTTTGCGAGATATATCCTCCGTCGGAACTTGTTTGTCCTCCACCTAATTTAGTATATTTGGCGGTTGTAGAAGATTGGGCAGAATCGACGACTTTGTTGGAGAATTGTCCAGTTGTACCCGGGGTAACTTCGTTGAAGTCATACCATACGGTTAAACTCGACAGGTTTTGGGGATTTTCGTAGGCTTGTGCAACTTCCTGAGCCGTCAAGGCTTTGTTGAAGAATTGGAATTCATCGCAGAGACCCGAAAACCCGAATCCTCCTAAGAAAAAGATGCAGGGATCGTCTCCAAAAAGTTCCAATTGTTTGGTGTTATTTTTTGTCGTTACGAGAACTCCATCTTTGTATACACAAACATCAAAATTACTGTTATCATAGACGAGGGTGAGGTAGGTCCATTCGTTTAATGCTACTGCGGTATTCAAAGTGGAAGTTACCGTATTACTTGCACCAGAAATGATTTTAAGAGTTCCCGTTTCAGTGGTGGCTAAAATCAAACTTCCGTTATAATTTGTGTGTGCTTGGGCGCCGTGTCCCATAATCACATTTCCTTTGTTATTGCTACCGCTGTTCATGAATCGATCCATCTTCACCCAAGCTGAAATAGTGAATGATTTGCCGGTACGGTCTGTGTCCCCACCGGAGCGGTCGCCTAAAATGGTTTCGGGAATTTGCAAGCGATAGCCGTTTACATTATTTGTACTGGCCTGAGGAATAGAAAGAGCTTTGTTCTCTTCGGCATAGCTATTAAGAAAAGGCAGAAGAGTAAACAATAAAGTGAATAACATGTAGTGTTTTTTCATGATAAACAAATATTTAATTAAACAAAAAGTAATTCTGAAAATTGAATGATATGTTTTTATTTTTTCATGATATGTATATACATATTTTTGAGCATTTTTTATGCGCTATATAATATTAACCTTAAATCGAGGGTTATCCCTAGTGAAAAAGTGAATTTTTTTTGAGAAAGTAGAAAATGAATACGATAAGAATCGTGCAGGTGAGATGTTCTTAGGAGCTTTTTTATCGTGTTAAGAGAACTATTATAGACCGATTGGCGATTGTTTGGCCATGTTACTCCCCCTCTCCCCCCCCTGTGTTTTGCTGCGCAAAATATAGGGGCGGTTTCCTCTGGACGGAGGGGTAGAAAATACAGGGGGAGGTGATAAGAGCTTGGTCATCTCTCCCTGTGCTCATCGCAGATGAGATAGGGGGAGTGCCCGATAGTGTTATGGGGCACGACAAGGAAGGAGTTCTAAAATATCTCCGATAATGAAAACTGAAATATCCCGTAGCATTACGGAGAACAGTGTTCGCAATAGGGGAGAGAATATACATGAACGATCCCCGTTAATTAACGACTGAGCCGTTAAAATACTTTTGGGAAGAAGAAAAATAAAAACGGAGTATCCAGTGAGGGATACTCCGTTTCAATATGCTGTCTAAAATATTTATTCAGCACTTTCGGATGCAGGAGCTGCATCTGTTGCAGGAGCTTCTGCAACGGCATTAGCTTCTTCTTCGGCTTTTGCAGCGGCTTCGGCTTCTGCCTTAGCGGCAGCCTCGGCTGCTTTTTTAGCAGCGACAACTTCGGCTTTTGCTTTGTTCTTTTCGGTTTCTTCTTCTAGACGTTTTTTAGCAGCAGCGTCTTTTGCGGCAGAAACTTTGGCTTTCTCAGCGTCAATAGCCGATTTTTTGTTCTTCAACCATGCTTCGAAGCGTTGTTCTGCAACCTCTTCGGTAAAAGCACCTTTTTTTACACCGCCCAATAAATGTTTTTTCATCAATACACCTTCTTTGGAAAGGATATTATGTACAGTGTCGGTGGGTTGAGCACCGGTTGTCAGCCAATACAAAGCTCTTTCGAAATTCAAATTTATTGTAGCAGGATTAGTGTTCGGATTATAAGAACCTATCCTTTCAATAAACTTACCATCACGTGGTGCCCTGCTATCGGCGATTACAATTTGGTAAAATGCGTAGTCTTTGTGACCAAAGCGTTGTAATCTGATTTTTGTTGCCATTTGAAATTTTTTAATTGGTTATTATTTGCATTAGCGGCGCAAAGATAGTATTTCTTTTTGAACCGTGCAAATAGGCGTGCGCCTAAATTTTTTTGAGTATGAGATCATTTAGTCTCGGATAGCAAAACATCTTGCCATAGCTCGGCATTGAATCCGACCAAGACCTGCGAGTCTGTTACGAGAAGGGGACGTTTGATTAGTTTTCCATCGGAAGCCAATAGTTCTATCAGTTCTTTTTCGGGAATTGTACTAATGCGGTTTTTCAAATTTAATTCTCTATATTTTTGTCCGCTCGTATTGAAGAATTTTTGTAAGGGTAAATTGCTGCGGGTTATCCATTCGGTTAGTTCCCCGACAGTGGGCGGTGTTTCGACGATGTGCTTCGATTCTATATCAATGTCGTGATCTTTTAGCCATTTTGCCGCTTTTTTACAAGTGCTGCACGAGGGGTATTGAAAAAATAAAATTTTCATAGGTATTTGTTTTTGGAAATAATTTTTGAATGACAAAGATAGCGAAAGGTGAGTGCAGAGGCAAACGGAAATTTTATTTCCGAATGGACTATGCCGAACCGCATCTCATCTTCGTATTTACAAATGTACAAAAAAGCATTGTTAATGCTTCTTTTTTATTTTCGCTATAATAATATTATAGTTTATCTTTGCCATACTATCACTTTTTATAAGTTAAAAATAAAAAATGGCTTATACCCCGACAAAGTTGGTTGGGATATTGTTTTGGCTCTCGATGTGTGATTTTAGATGAACTGCTTTTAATAACTGTGCTATATTATGAAACCTTTGTATCAAGAACTTCCTTTTGCCGTCGATAATTATATCAATTTCTATCGGGAAGATTTGCCCCATTTTATCGTGCCGTGGCATTATCACCCCGAAATAGAAATCATGTGTATTGAAAAAGGGTGGGGCACTCGTTTTGTAGGTGATCATATCGGAGGATATGAAGAGGGCGATGTTTGTATGATGGGTCCTCAGTTGCCGCATGAGTGGAGAAACGATAAAGAATTTTTCGACTCGGATTCTGGTTTAAGGGCGACTTGTCATTGTGTTTATTTTCGTAAAGAGTTGTTCGAGGGTATATTGATACGATTGCCTGAGATGGCGAATATTCGTGAGTTAATAGAACGTTCGAGGCGGGGAATAAAATTTACCGGTGAATCGCGTGAACGGATCGCGCGATATATTCGACGCACGTTTAATCAAAATGGAATCGAGCGGGTAACTAATTTGCTCACACTTTTGGAAATGATGGCAGAAGCCGACGAATATGAAATTTTAGCGAGCGTAGGTTTTACCCAGTCGGTCAATTCTTCGGATTTTGAGCGATTCAATAAAGTTTATCGTTTTTTGGTGAAAAATTTTAATAAGCCGATTAAACTTGAAGAGGTGGCTGCTGTTGCCGGACTAACTCCTACTGCTTTTTGCCGATATTTTAAGGAACGTACGAAAAAGACTTTTGTACAGTATTTGAATGATATGCGTATAGGGCATGCCAAGAAATTTTTGATAGAAGGCAAAATGAAAATTTCTACTTTGAGTATGGAGGTCGGATTTAATAATTTGTCGAATTTTATAGAGCAGTTTAAGAAGTCAACCAACATGCTTCCTTCTGAATACCAAGAAAAATATGGGGTGAAAAAGAAGAAGGCGATTTGACCTTTTTAATAGCTTTTTATATAGATTATTTATGAGGACTGGGAAGTCTTTCTTGTAATTGATATTGACTTTTTGATACGTTGAGTACTACTCGATTATAAAAAGTGTTTTTTAATTTGTTTTTTATGTATCGCTTAAAAACCTCCAAAAAAGCTTCCTAATAGATATAGAATATTATCATTTTTATGCTCCTCTAATCGGTATTTGGTAAAATACCAAAATTATCGGCAAATATAGTGAATAGAGCAGGCCAATTGTCACTCTATCTTTGCCATATCGATAATAACATGAAAAATAATGGAGAATATGGAAATTGTATTTCCCCGATTATTCTTTGCGGGGAACCGATTATTGGGAGAGAGAGTCGAGAATGTGAGCCGTACTCTGGGAGATTTGCGTGGTATTTTTGCCGATGTCGATGCTTTTTCTCGTATGCCGCAGAATATACTGGCTTATGAGGTGAGTAGTTTTTTGCCGGAACAGGAGGGTACTCCCGGCGGATTATATTTCGGGATTACTTATTTGCATCCGGGAAAAGTGGGAAACGAGTACTTCATGACTAAGGGACATTTCCATGCGAATATCGATCGGGCGGAATTTTATTGGGGGCTTGAAGGAGAGGGCATGTTGATTTTGATGGACCAGTTGCGTCGAGTGTGGGCCGAACGGGTTTTTCCCGGGAGCCTACATTATATACCGGGTGGTGTGGCTCACCGTATGGCAAATACGGGAAATACTTTATTTTCTTTTGCAGCTTGTTGGCCGTCTGATGCAGGGCATAATTATCGGGAAATTGCCGATCATGGCTTTGCAGCCAGATTGTTGGAGGTCGATGGGAAGCCTCAATTGATAGGAGTATAAGGTTATGGGGGGAAATTATAGCGTCGCAATAGATTTGGGAGGAACTATCATAAAGATAGGTTTGATATTGGATTCTGAGATTGTTCGGTTTACCACAATCTCTTCGGATTCGGTGAAGGGTTTATCTCACATGCTTCCCAAGATGGAGCATGCAATTGATTCATTGTTGTCTGAGGAAGGAATATCTTCGACGGATTTGGTATCTATCGGATTGGCGTTTCCGGGTATGGTGAATCCTGTCGAATGCAGAGTGATTTCTACCAACGACAAGTATGACGATGCTTGTGATATCGATCTCTGTCATTGGGCCGATAGTCGTTGGGGCGTTCCTTTCGTATTGGAAAACGATGCCCGTCTTGCTGTCATCGGAGAGTGGCTCTACGGTGCAGCGAAAGGTACGGGAAATGTGGTAATGATGACTATCGGTACAGGAATAGGAACCGGTGTTATATTAGATAGCAAACCGTTGGTGGGGCATCATCATCAAGCTGGTTCCTTAGGAGGGCATATGGTTGTCGATTATCGTGGAAGACGTTGCAGCTGTGGAAATATAGGTTGTGTAGAGGCTATGGCTTCTTCATTTTTCTTGCCGGATATTATTCGGTCTAACGAACGTGTATCGCCAGATTTTAAGATTGCGGCATCCGATATGGATTTTAAACAACTGTTCGGTTTAATGAGACAAGGCGATGAGAATGCTATTATTATTTGCGAAGAGTGTATGAATGTATGGGCAGCTGCCATTGTCTCTTACATTCATGCTTATGACCCTGAGGTAGTTGTTCTGGGCGGCGGAATCATGAGAAGTGCGGATATTATTTTGCCTTATATCAATAAGTGGGTCGAGGATCGAGCTTGGACTCCTATCGACCGGGTGCATATTGTGCTTTCCGAATTAGGAGACAATGCCGCTTTATTGGGATTGAATTATTATTTGACAAGTGTAAAGAGGAGAAGAAATGAAAAAGTATTCAAATTATAAATCTAATTATGATAAGTATCCGGTCGTACAGGTATCGGAAACATCTGAAAATGTTTGTTGGCAAGGTTGGCCGGAAATTGTATCGCAGTTGAACAAGTCGTTGGAAAACGTTCATAAACCGGTAAAGGTATTGGTTGTCGAATGTTATCAAGGTGTTTATGACGAGGAGGTAAAATCGGCTTTGAAGGGACAACTTCCCCATACATTGTGGTTGGACGCTTCTTCGGCCATGAAAACTTCGGAAGAGATCAATTCGTTTTTGAAGTCCGATATAACCGATGATGAGATTTTCGGTTATATGACTCGCTATCATATGGATTGTTATTTCGATGAAAAGAAGATTGCCGAGTTGCGTGAAAAGGTTGCCGGTATATCTGCCGGTGTTGTAATCGTATATGGCGTAGGGGCTGCTTACGTGATGCCCGAAAGCGATGTATTGGTATATGCCGATATGGCTCGTTGGGAAATACAGATGCGTTTTCGGAGAAACGAAATCTCGAATGTCGGTGTGGATAATCGCATGGAACGGGCTTCGTTGCAATATAAAAGAGGCTTTTTCGTAGATTGGCGCATTTGTGACCGTTTTAAGAAAACGTTAATGAGCAAATGGGATTATGTCTTGGATACGAATGTGATGGGTGATCCTAAGATGGCGACAGCGGCAATCGTGGATGCTGGTTTGAAAAAGGCTTCGAAATCTCCTTTTCGAGTAGTTCCGTTTTTCGATCCGGGTCCGTGGGGCGGTCAATGGATGAAGGAAATATGCGATTTGGATCGTGAAACTCCCAATTTTGCATGGTGTTTCGATTGTGTCCCTGAGGAGAATAGTTTGTATTTGGGCTTCGGAGAAGTCCGTTTCGAAATACCGTCTATCGATTTGGTATTTTCTTATCCGCGTGAGTTGTTGGGTAACCCGGTTTACGGACGTTTCGGGGACGAGTTTCCTATTCGGTTCGACTTCTTGGATACGATGGACGGCGGTAATTTGAGCTTACAGGTGCATCCGCTGACACAATATATACAAGAAAAGTTCGGTATGCATTATACCCAAGACGAGAGCTATTACATTCTCGATGCCGAAGAAGATGCTTCGGTTTATTTGGGAGTGAAGGAAGGTATCGTACCGGAGGAGATGATAAATGCCTTGACCGAAGCACAACATACAGGGCATTTCGATGCAGAAAAGTATGTCGGTAATTATCCCGTGAAAAAGCACGACCATGTACTTATACCTGCGGGTACTGTTCATTGTTCGGGGCGTAACAGTATGGTTCTCGAAATCAGTGCTACTCCTTATATTTTCACCTTCAAGTTGTGGGATTGGGGGCGTTTGGGATTGGACGGCCGTCCCCGACCTATCAATATCGGGCATGGTAAACATGTGATCCAATGGAATCGTACGGAGCCGTGGGTTCGCCGTGAAATTTATAATAAGATAGATAAAGTGGCCGAAGGAGACGGTTGGATTGAAGAACATACCGGTTTGCATGAATGTGAGTTTATAGAAACTCGTCGGCATTGGTTTACCAAGCCAGTTCTTCACAAAACAGATGGAAGTGTGAATGTGCTGAATCTTGTCGAGGGACGTGAAGCTATCGTTGAAAGTCCCACCGGCGAATTTGATCCGTTTGTCGTACATTATGCCGAGACATTTATTATCCCGGAATCGGTGAGACAGTATACGATACGGCCTTATGGAGAGTCGGAAGGAAAACAGTGCGCTACAATAAAAGCTTTTGTTAAACATAATGTATGAAAAGATATGGAATTCAATCCCGGTTTTGATATAATTCCTACTGTAAATCCTATGGGATTTAAATATGGTGCAGATGTGTTCGGTCCCCAAGTGGAGAATCGTTATTTGCGAGATATTCGGGGAAGTTTATCCGACCCTCAGTGCGATGGCCCTGAAATCGTTTATTCCATAGCTATGGACGTGGGGAAATGTAAACACAGAGAAATGCTCGAACGGATGCATTTGCTTTATGGGGTCGTGACCTATGCTGCCGGTCGATTGGGTAAAGAGCCTATTCGCAGTCAAGGTCATATCCATTGGGTTTCTAAATATAGCGGTTGGTCTACTCCTGAGGTTTACGAAATATGGACAGGAGAGGCTATCATTTACATGCAGGAATATGCCGAAGATAATCCCGGTCGTTGTTTTGCCGTGTATGCTAAGGCCGGCGATGTGGTTATCGTTCCTCCATATTGGGCTCATGCGACTATTAGTGCTAATCCTGATAAACCTCTTACTTTCGGAGCGTGGTGCGATAGGGAGTATGGTTTCGAATATGATGGCGTACGTCGTCATAAGGGAATTGCTTGGTTTCCGGTTTTTAACGATGAAGGAAAAATAGAATGGCGGGCGAATCCTTGTTATCAACCATCGGAACTTATTTGTAAATCTCCGGCCGAATACCCTGAACTGGGCATTGTGAAAGGAGAGTCTATTTACCGAACTTTCGAGAAGTCGCCAGATACGTTTTTATATGTTCCGAACCCCGGATTGAAAGAAGAGGTTTGGAAGAATTATGAACCTTGATTTTAGAATAAATTAAAATTGGATATGATGAAAAATACAATTATTTATGTAATAGCTGTTATCGCTGCGACCGGAGGCCTGTTGTTCGGATTCGATACCGGTGTTATATCGGGGGCTATACCTTTTTTCCAAAAAGATTTCGGTTTGGATAATTCCATGGTGGAATTAGTTACTTCGGCGGGATTGGTGGGTGCTATTCTTGGCGCTTTGTTTTGTGGAAAGATAACCGATATATTGGGACGTAAGGTAGTTATCTTAGCTTCGGCGGTTATTTTTACGATCGGTGCTCTTTGGTCGGGATTTGCTCCCAGTATCGAGCAGTTGATTATAGCCCGTTTATTTTTGGGAATAGCGATCGGGGTATCGTCTTTTGCAGTACCTCTTTATATAGCCGAGATTTCACCGGCTAATAAACGGGGCAGTTTGGTCTCGATGTTTCAATTAATGATCACGATAGGAGTGTTGGCATCCTATTTATCGGATTTGATGTTTGCCGATGAAGGCGATATGTCGTGCTGGCGTCCTATGTTTTATATCGGAGTCGTTCCGGCTTTAATTCTGTTGATAGGTATGGCATTTATGCCAGAGAGTCCACGCTGGTTGATAAGCCGGGGTCGAGATGAAGAGGGAAAATCGGTGTTGGCTCGTATCGAAGGGAATGAGGCAATGGAAGATTCGTACAAAACCATCAAGAATGAGCTGATAAAAAGTGAAAAAGATAAGTCGGGTATTAAAGAATTGATGAAACCGTGGCTGCGTAATGCCGTAATTATCGGTGTGGGGATTATGTTCTTTCAACAATTCGTAGGTATCAATACGGTTATCTATTATAGTCCCAAGATATTCTTGATGGCCGGTTTCGATGGGGCGGTTTCGGCTATTTGGGCGGCGGTCGGTGTTGGGGTCGTCAATCTGTTGTTCACTATTGTTTCGGTCTATTTTGTCGATCGCTTGGGCCGAAGAAAACTATATTTTACAGGTTTGACAGGTATTTTTGTCTCTCTTCTTTTACTCGGTATCTGTTTTACTCATTTTTCTTATCTCGGAGAGATGGGCAAATGGTTGTCTATTATTCTCGTGTTCGTCTACGTCGCTTTTTATGCGATCAGTATCGGCCCGCTCGGTTGGCTCATTATTTCAGAAGTATTTCCTCAGAAGGTAAGAGGTCTCGGTTCCTCTTTGGGCTCGTTATCGGTTTGGGTGTTCAATACAGTGGTAACGTTTACATTCTTCAAAATAGTGAAGGCGTTCACTGTAGAAGGTACTGAAATTTATTTGGACGGAGAAAACTTGGGGAATCCGGCAGGTGCTTTTTGGTTTTATGCGATAGTAGCTCTTGCCGCAATCATATGGGGATATTTCTATGTTCCCGAAACCAAAGGCGTGACATTGGAGAAGATAGAGGAGTATTGGAGAAAAGGAGGAAAGCCCCGTCATTTGAGATAAAAAATAATGGTAAATATCCAAAAAATAGATTGGTTTGATTTATTATGGTAAGATACCATAATTCTTGGCTAATATGTTGGAAAGGCAGTATTACCAGATCATCTAATTTAGCATCACGTAAGGATATTTCTTAACCCAATACCATTTTTTGTAAAATGAAAAAATAACATAGAGAAAAACACGGTGCTATGACAAGGAAAAAACAAAGTAAAAGAGGTTTGAGAGTATGTTGCCTCATGGGGTGTATGGTACTCTTGTTTTCCCAACCGTTTGGGATTTCTGCACAGCAGACAGAGCAGGGCGGTCCCGGTAAAGTTTCGGCCGCTGATTCGCAACAGTTTATTTCGGGAAAGGTTATAGATGCTTCGGGCGTACCTATTATAGGTGCGACAGTCCATTTGAAAGATAGTAAAAATGTGGCTGTGACCGACATGGACGGTAATTTCTCGATAAAATCGGATCAAAAAAATCCAATACTTAGAGTTTCTTATATCGGTTATGATGCCGTGGAAACGAGTGTTAAAGGGAATAAATCTGTACGTATCGTTTTGAAAGAAAATACCAAAGCACTCGATGAGGTTGTCGTTGTAGGTTATGGAACGATGAGACGTTCAGATGTTACGGGTTCTATATCTTCTGTAAAAGGAAGCGAACTCGTAAAGAATTCGACTTCTAATGTGGTACAATCTTTGGCCGGAAAAATGTCGGGTGTACAGGTGGTTCAAAATTCCGGAGCTCCCGGTGGAGATGTTTCTATTTTGATTCGCGGTGTCGGTACGATTAACGATGCGTCTCCTTTGTATGTTATCGATGGAGTTCCCGTAAATGGCGGTATGTGGTATATAAATCCGGCAGATGTAGAGTCTATCGATGTTCTTAAAGATGCTTCCGCCACTGCTATTTATGGTTCGCGAGGTGCAAACGGTGTAGTTATGGTTACTACTCGTCAAGCCAAAGAGGGAAGAACAGAAATTAATTTAGATTATAGTTTCGGTATTCAACAATCTGCAAAGACGTTCGATATGCTGAATGCATCACAATATGCTGCTTTACATAATGAAATGAGGTCGAATGCGGGTTTATCGTTGAATCCGTTGTTTGCCGACCCTGAATCTCTCGGTGCTGGTACGGATTGGCTTTCTCCGTTATTCCGTACGGCTCCGATGCATAAAGTGAATCTTTCTATTTTGGGCGGTAATTCCAAGATTAATCATGCGACATCGGTGGGTTATTATGCACAAGACGGTATTATGAAAAATTCGGAATTTAACCGACTGAATCTTCAATCCAATATATCGTCACAAATATTGAGCAATGTAAAGGTAAGAGCAAACGTAAACCTAAGCGCCGAGAATCGTCGTACTCAGCCTATATCGACTGTTATTCAGAATGCTATGCGCATGTTACCTTCCATTTCTATTTATGACGACGAAGGTAATTATAACGGTCCTACCGGGAATGCCGAGTTGAATGGAGATGCTTTGAACCCTGTGGCTATCGTAAACGAACAAAAGTATCGTATGAAAGGATTCAGAATGTTATCTAATATTTCGGCCGAGTGGGAGATCATCGACGGTTTGGTTGCTAAAACTACCGGAGGTGCGGAACTGGGATATGAGTATAATAACAATTATATACCTAAATACAAATGGGGTAATAAAGAGCAGACCAATACCTCGCAATCATTGTCTTCGGCTTATGAAGAGTTGTATTTGTGGGATAATTCACTTACTTATGACAAGGTATTCGGCAAACATAAATTGAATGCCATGATAGGAACTTCTTACCAAGAGTATAAGAAGGAATGGATGTCTGCTGCCGGTACGGGACGTGCCAGCGAGATGACGACGGAATTGGATAATGCGACGAAAGCTACTGATGTGGGCGGTAATTCTTATTCTTGGGCGTTGATGTCGTATATGGGACGTGTTCATTATTCGTATGACAACCGATATTTCTTGACGGCAACTTTCCGAGCCGATGGTTCTTCCAAGTTCGGAGCCGATAATCGATTCGGGTATTTCCCTTCGTTTTCAACAGCATGGAATGTGTCTAATGAAAGCTTCATGCAAGATGTCCCCTGGATATCGATGTTGAAATTGCGCTTAGGGTATGGATTGACCGGTAACCAGAATATCGATGCGTATGCATTTGCCGATAAGTTGGAAGTGAACGGCGTTTATAATTTCGGTTCGCAACGAGGATTTGAGTCGGAACAAGTATCGCTTATATACCCGTACAAACTATCCAATCCGTCTATTAAGTGGGAGTCTGTCGAACAATACAATGTCGGGTTGGATATAGGTTTCTTGAATGACCGAATTGTCGCTAATGTCGATTTCTATTTAAAGAATACTAACGATATGCTTACCAAGAAGCCTGTTCCTCAAACTAGTGGAACATCTTTGGAACAAGCCGATTGGCCTCCTGTGAATATCGGTAAGGTGAGGAATAAGGGTATCGAGTTTAATTTGAATACTCGCAATTTTGTCGGAGAATTTACTTGGGAAACCAACTTAAATATGACTTTCAATAAGAATGAGGTTTTGAAGTTGGGCGGTCCCGAAATCCTCAGCGGTGTAAGTTTGATTCGTGAAGGTCTGCCTATCAACTCTTTCTATGGTTATAAGATGGGTGGTATCTATCAGACACTGGACGAAGTCTTTGCGGGGGTTCCTATGGAAAACCGCGCTCCTGATAAAGCATCGCATAATTCTCAGGTCAATACGTCACCGGGCGATATTTGGTTTGTCAATGTGAATGGCGATGATGTAATCAATGATTTTGACCGAACAGTTATCGGTAATCCTCAACCTGATTTTATTTTTGGGTTTAACAATCAATTCGGATATAAGAATTTTGATTTGAGTATATTTTTCCAGGGTTCGTACGGGAATGATATATGGAACGGCGTAAGAGTGTCTCATGAGGGTATGGAGAGTACTTATAACCAATTTACCTCTACATTGAACCGATGGAACGGGGAAGGATCCAGCAATACGATGCCTCGTGCCATTTATGCCGATCCGAACCGAAATAACAGAGCTTCGACTCGTTGGGTAGAAGACGGTTCTTATCTGAGGTTGAAAAATCTTACTTTCGGTTATCGTTTTACTCAGGATTGGTTGAAAAAGATCGGGGCCAAATCATTACGGTTGTATTTGAGTTTCGATAATTTGTGGACCTTGACCAATTATTCGGGTCTTGACCCCGAGGTGGGTCTTTGGGGATTGGACTATGGAATTTATCCTACTTCCCGAGTCTATATGTTTGGAGCATCTGTAAAATTCTAAATCTTTCGAATCATGAAAAGGACAATTATATCTACTATATCTGTTGTCGTTCTTTCGACTGTCTTGTCGGGCTGTATGGATAAACTCGAAATATTGCCGAACGACCAAATCATTACCGAAAACTTTTTCGAGGAGGGTTCTCCCGAAGAGATAGAGAGTGGTGTCAATTCTATGTATCAGCGGTTACAGAGTTCGTATATGTATAATTTGCGAATGTGGACATTGGATATTGTCGCCGGAGAGGGCCGTGTTGGAAATGAAGCCGGTGGAAACGGTCTCGAAACGACGCAGTTGTCTAACTTCACAGCGACCAGCGATAACTCCGGGGCTAAGGAATTATGGCGCGGACCCTGGGCGGGAATCAGTCGAACGAATTGGATTTTGACGAATATTGATAAATCTCCGAAGATTTCTGACGCAAAGAAAACCCAATACAAGGGAGAGGCTCATTTTTTAAGAGGGTTGTATTATTTCAATCTGGTACGGTTGTTCGGCGATGTGCCCTGGATAGACAAGCAACAGACTGCAAGCGATGATTTGCAGGTGTCGAGAACATCGAAAGATATAGTTTACCAGCACATCATTGATGATTTTTCTGATGCGGCATCGATGTTACCGGCTGTTTATGAAAATACGACCGACATAGGACGTGCGACGAAAGGGGCTGCATTCGGGTTACTCGCAAAAGTTTATTTGACATTGAAACGGTACAACGAAACTTTGGTTGCTATCGATTCGGTGATGAATCTTGGAGTTTATTCTCTTAATCGGAAATATGAATGGAATTTCAGCGATTTGCGCGAAAACGGTCCAGAGAGTTTATTTGAGGTTCAGTATGAAAAAGATGTGACAGCATATAGTGAATTTGATATATTGGGACAAGGAGGGTGGCATCACGAGTATATGGCTCCTTTGGCAAGTATCAATATCGGAGGACCGTGGGGAAATTTCGGTTGGTTTGCTGTTTATCCCGAATTTGTAGAAAGTTATGAACCAGGCGATTTGCGTAAGTCGGTTTCTGTTTGGTGTGAAGGAGATGTCTATCAAGGCTGGTCTTATGATCCTACTTGTTCGCAGACGGGGCATAACGTGAAAAAGTTCTTGTGTGAAAATATAGGTGTCGACCGGGCGATGGATAGCCCACTTAATTTCCCGGTATTGCGATTTGCCGATGTTTTGTTGATGCAAGCAGAAGCGTTAAATGAGTTGGGGCGTTCGTCCGAAGCGGCTGCTCTGGCATCTTCCGAGAATGATGGCGGTCCGTTGAATCGAGTACGCGTGAGAGCTGGTTTGCCTAATGTGACCACTACCGATCAAGTAGAATTGAGAGAAATTATCAGGCATGAACGTCGTATGGAATTAGCGTTCGAGGGTGGACACCGATGGTTCGATTTAGTTCGATACGATAACGATGGCGAATATGCAAAGACATTTTTCCAAAGTATAGGTAAAACTAATTTTACCACACCTAAGCATTTGCTGTTGCCAGTACCTATCGACGATATAGATGCCAATCCTAATTTGTTGCCTAATAATCCGGGGTACTAAAATCGGGATTAGTTTTCCCACAGAGAGAAAAAGTATTGAGCGAAAAGCTTGTTTGATGTAAAAATGTAAATCATGAAAATACGAATTCTGACATTATTGTTTTTTGCTTTTATCATAGGAGCGAGTTATGCTCATGACGATCTTGTGTATAGAACCGCTTCGGAGTGGAGCTTCGATGCTGAAAATCAGTCGACTATTTCGGAAACATACGGTTCTGCATTCTTGGGCGGGGCGGTGGTTGCCGATTATAATGGCGACGGAATTCCCGACATTTGTGAGATAGATACATCGGGCGAAGAGATACGTTGGATATGGAAACTGGGTAACGGCAACAATGAATGGAGCGATATTGAGGCTATAACGTTTGGAGAAACGGCTACCGATAAATGTGCGGTAGGTGATTTTAACGGTGACGGGAAAGCCGATATTGCCGTGATGAGATCCGGTTCTTCTTTGGCTACGTGGTATATAGATTATGCTCCATGTGACGGACAGTTCGATGAAAAGGGGAGATTCGGTTTATCGGGCGATATTCCGTTGTCGGGCGATTTCAATGCCGATGGAGTAGATGATATTTGCGTATATCGCCCCTCTTCCGGTACTTGGTATGTCTGTTTCGCCGATATCTCAGGGTATCCAGAGTTCGAGAGCCATTTGGCTATTAATGGCGTTTTGTTCGGAACGTCGGGCGATATTCCTTTTGTGGGCGATTTTGATGGCGATGGGTATGACGATATGGCTTTGTTACGAGCATCGGAGAACCGCGTGTTGGTTAATCTATATGATCGAAAGAAACCTAAATATGAACATTATGCCGATCTGAACGGTGTCGGAGTTTCTGATTTGGAGATTACTGTTCCAGTACAGAATGTAGTGGCTGTTTCGGCGGCAGACATTGATTTGTCCCGTCCTAAATCATTGCCTTTGGCTACGCAGGAAGAGGTGGGATCAGAGGTAAATCTGCGACATGGCTGGACTTGTATTTTCGATAATTCTCTTGATGTGGATAAATGGGCTGCTGCGTTGCAATATGCGGGTATCAATACATTGGAATATCACCCGTGGATGAGAGCTCATGAGGAGGTTGCACCGGAGACCGAAACATGGAATACGTATGTCGGTGATGACCGTTTGTGGACCAGCAAGGCTATGATGAAACAGAAGGTAGAGAGGTTTCGATCGATAGGAGGGCGTTCAATTTGTTATACAGGTATTTATGCCAGTACACCAGCATTTGCTCTTGCACACCCCAGTTGGGCCATGAAAAATGAGGCTGATAAAAGTTTCATGACATACGGGGGATCTTATCTGTATTTAATGTCTATTAACGAGAATGTGAACGCTCCTTATGAGGTGAACGGAAAGAATTATAAGAGCTTTAATGAATATTTCATAGCGCAGGCCGTCGCTGCTCAACAGGAATATAATTATGACGGTTATCGTTGGGACTGGTATGGTTTGCCGGAAACGTATGTTTGTGACGGATTGGCCGGTACGGGAAATTTTTCTTATGAAATGGCACAATTTGTCAACCAATTGGATATTGCTGTTAAGGAAGTAAGGAGCGATGTTACGACTACGGCATTACAACTTCCTTCGACTAGTGGAAATGTGCCCCATTTGACGACGGGAGCAGTGGTCAATCATCAGTTTATGGAACTTTGGCCGTATGGTACGGGAACAAAATATAGTGATTTGTATCGTGATATTTATGATGCTAAATCGCGTTATCCCGATAAACCTGTGTTCGCTAATTTTTATCCTCCGACGGAAATGAATTTATCGACCAGTTGGCCGGTTGAAAACATAGATTACCAATTCGCTACCTGTCTTTCGGCAGGAGGATACCCGTCTGCGCAGGTGGTCGACGGAGTTGCCGGATTTACCGATCCTGTACCGTTTCATGCCGTAAATTATCCGGCAAGCGTACTCGAACGTATCGCCCAGTGGAATAAATTTGTTGCTGCTTATGGTGCTTATTTCTATTATTCGAATCCGGCTTATCTTATTACCGATTATGTCCGGGGAGACTTTACGGTTTCGGGAAGTAATAGCGGAGTGTTCGGGACATTGAAAAAGCGTTATGATAAAAGGACACGTGAGATAGATGCTTTTGTCGTGGATCTTGTGAACTATGGCAACAGCCTAGATTTACGTTGGGACGAAGTTAATACAGTTCCTTCTTCTACACAGGTTTCGGTTTCATTTACTTTACCCGATGGTTTTGTCGCAGATAAACTGTATTGCATTACTATCGACGGGAGAAACGAAGTTCCCTATTCCTTGAACGGCAATAAAGTGGAGGTTTCTCTTCCATCGGTGTCGGTATTTGCTTCGTTGGTACTGACTTCGACAAAATCGCAAGAGCTCCCTTCGGAACCGAGCGGGGTAGGAAGTATGCCAGAATTGTTTACATTCGGTTATGATGCGAAAGGTGAGACTTTAAATAAAGATGAGGCTACCTATATCCCTGTCATGCAAGAGGGGAAACCTTATGTAGTAGCCAGCGAGTTCGGCGGGAATGTGGCCGAGTGGTATGAAATCACGGATGCTTATCAGGGAGAATCCGCTATTCGCGTGACTGCCGGCGATATTCGGTTCAATACGACGGACAACGGAGCAATTCGGATTCCTATCGAAAAATTCAACCGGTTCAAACTTGCTGTTCGTTCGAATAATACGACTGCCTCATGGTTCGGATTCCGACTATTGAGACCGTCTGAAACATCGTCTGTGTGGGAATCGAGGGACTTGTATTATCGCGTAGGTTATAGTCAGCCTAATATCGCTTATATCACATTGACTCCTGTGAAACCGCAGAACGGAGTATGGGTAGAATATGAGCGGGATATTTTGAGCGATGTGATTGGTCTGTGGGGTGCGGAATGGGCGAATGCGATTGTAACCGATGTGCATTACGGACCGGTAGATAGAAATAGTGCAGACTATGATAACTTGATTTTTATGTCGCCCGATTATAACAGTGGAATCGATAATCAAAAAAAAAACGACAAAATAAAGTGTTGGACTGAAAACGGTAGAATATGCATCGAGGGTTCCGATTTTTATCGGGGGGAAGAGTTTCGTCTACAAATTACCGATTTGTCGGGGCGGGTAATTGGTATGGAAGACTGCATTGTAGATAGTTATCGATTATTATCCGAGACGATACTTTCGACGCCGGGTGCATATTTTGTACAGGTCATAGATAAAGAAACTGATGTGACGGTGCTGCAGACCCGTTGCATCGCAAATTAAAATATGTATAACAATAAAAGTGATTACCATGAGAAAAATTGTCTTTTTATTAACAGCTTTATGCTTATCCATGAGTGCATGGAGTCAGGACGGGTTGGTATATTGGTCGCAAGCCGACGGTTACAAATTCGATTTTGATTTAGATGGAACGGTAGATTTTTCGTTACCGACACAAACGACTGATAAAGCCATTTCACAAGTATTTGTGTTCGATGCGAATGGCGATGGGTATTTCGACCTTTGTGAGGTCGATTTGAACGATAATCTCATTAATTGGATTTTTTATTATAATGATGGGAATAATAACTTCGTAGACCCTCAAACAGTCATATATGGCATGTCGGAAGGAGATAAAAAATTGGCCGGAGAATTTAACGGTGACGGTATCGGCGACGTGGGTATTCGTCGCGATAATGAGTTCGGCCTTTGGTGGCTGATTACGTTCCAAGCGATGGCCGAAGACGTGAACTTGGAATTTGGAATTAGTGATAATGACTTATTGGTCGCCGGAGATATGAATGGAGACGGACAGGACGATATCGTTTGCTATGATAAAGGTTCGTGGTTGTGTTCATTTACTCCATCAAAAGCTACGCCTAATTTTGCTTCGAAAGATGTGCAGGTGACTTTCGGTACATCGTACGATATACCTGTGTTGTGCGACGTGGACGGTGACGGGTATGCCGATATGGGGTTGTGTTCTGTCGATGACGAGGAAGTTAGTTTTAATCTCCATAGTGCGACGAAAACTGCAAATAACGGATATAGCAGCGATAATGGTCGAGGTACTTTCGATAAGGTTGTACTTATGCCTTCGGGTATAAATCCTACTTGTGTATGTGCTGTAAAGAGTAAAGGAACGACCGGCATCGAATCGGAGCATGCCGTGGCAAATGTCAGTGTATATCCTACCTTAGTACGGGCTGGGGATTCTTTTACCGTGAAAGGTAACGATGTGACGAAAGTGAAAATATACGGTATGATGGGCCAACTTGTTAAGGAAATCGATACCGATGGTAGCATGTCGACGGTTGTTGTTTCGGTCGAAGGTTGGGCTCAGGGAACATATTTTGTTTGTTGCGAAAGTGAAGGTGTCGTTTCTTCGTCTAAATTAATCGTTCAATAAGTGAATTGAGTCTGTATGAGAATCTATTTGAAATATATATTTCTGTTTCTTATTGCCGGGAGTATCTTTTCTTCGTGTAACCAAAAAGATGAGAAGGTGTATTCTTTTTGGGCGCTTCAAAATAGGGTGACGGGAGAATATTTGTATGAAGATGACGGCGAATGTAAATTCAGTCGTGAAAAGCAAGGCGATAAGTCTTTGTGGAAAATAGCGGCTGCCGAAGGCGATTATGTTTGTATCGTAAATAAGAAGAGCGGTAGATATTTGTCTCTCGATAATGGGCAGGTCGTTTGTTCTGTGGTCGATCAACCGGTTACCGAGTCTGCCGAATGGTACTACGGGAATTTCGATTTTGTTACTCAAACTAATAGCGGCTGGTACACAATTTCGAATCGTTCGGCCGAGTCGAATTTACATTTGGTGGAAAAAGACGGTACACTTTGCATGCAGGATAACGCAAACAGAAATACCGATTTTTCTGCCCATTGGACTTGGGTGAGAGAAGAGGGTACGCCTTTGCCTTATTCTTTTACTCCCGATGGAGTTACGGATGCTTCTTTTTTGGGAATACGAACGGCTAAGGCTATTTCTCCAACCGAGATACACTCCGATTATCACGGAGAGAAAGTATGGAAATTATCTCAGGATATTTCGTCTTTTCCGAAATTTTCCACTGAAAACAATTTGTTGATAGAGGCTCTGTACAATATGGCATTGGAAGAGATGTTAATGGATGTGCGCAGCGACAGCACATTTAGGGCCGGCGCTCTTTGGCCCGATACATGGACTCGTGATGCCGTGTACAGTATATGGTTCAGCTATGCATGGATTATGCCGGAAGTGTCTCGGAAAACTCTCGATAAGCAGACTCTTCGTAATCCTCGCGAGGCCTTGCAGGACACCGGTAGCGGAGGTTCATGGCCTATATCGACCGACCGTGTGGTGTGGGCACTCGCTGCTTGGGAGTACTATCTGTACACAGGAGATAGTTCGTGGCTCGAAGGTGCTTATGAAGGTTTGAGCTATACGGCTCGAAAGGATATTCATGTAGCATTCGATAAACGCATAGGGCTGTTCAAAGGGGAGACTTGTTCGATGGACTGGCGTACCCATACTTATCCGAATTGGTTTACCAATGTGACGATAGGCAGTTCGTTTTCTTGTGGAACAAATGCGCTGCACATGTTCATGTATGAGTTTTTGTCGAAGGTAGCCGGCATACTTGGTAAACCGGAAAGTGAGAAAACATATTGGGAAAGTTTTAGGAATGTGTTGAAGGATTCGATAAACAAACATTTCTGGAACGAAGACAAAGGTTTATATGAGTGTTACTTGTATCCCGAAATTTCGGGGTATAAGGCTTCGGAACGGGTCGGTGTCATGTCGAACGGACTGTGTGCTGTTTTGGGAGCGAGCACCGATGAGCAAATTAGCCGTATGGTCGGTAATTTCCCGCTATATCCATACGGGGCCGCTGTTCTTTATCCTTCTATTCCCGACGATTTTGCATACCACAATAAAAGTATTTGGCCTGTTTGGCAAACACCGTATATGTATGCGGCTCGTCAGGTGGGCAATATATCGGCAGTGGAACACATGGCGGCTTCTTTAACGAGAGCTTCGGCTCTTTTCCTGACACATAAGGAGAATATGACTTACGACACCGGATATGATCGGGGTACAGCTTTGAACTCGGATAGGCAACTGTGGTCAGTTTCTTCCTATATCAGTTTGGTGTATAGAGTTTTGTTCGGCATGAATTTGACGGAACGAGGAATCGCATTTAATCCTGTCGTACCCGATATGGTGAACGGCTGGCTTTCTTTGTCGGATTTCCGCTATCGCGATGCGACGATAGATATAAAGGTATTTGGAAGGGGAAATCGGGTGAAATCGTTGAAAGTCAATGGCGAGAAACAAGCATTGCCTTTTGTCCTTCCAGCCGATAGTAAGGGGGAATATTCGATCGAGATAGAAATGATGATCGATGAACCGAAAGGCAAAATAAATTTAGTGAAGGCCGGACCCGGGAAATGCTGGTCGCCGGTAGAACCTGTTTTGGTATTGAATGGTTCGACTCTAAGTTGGAAGGAAGAGGAAAATATGAAGTACTACCTTCATTCCAATTTTTCCGAGGAGGATAAACTGGTAACCTCTCCTTATGATTTAATTGGGGCTCCCGATGGATTTTATTCGGTTTATGCTGTCGATGAAAAAGGATTTGCATCGGATATGTCCAATGCGGTTGTTTTTTCTACTTGGCAATCGGTTTGTGAAGCGGAGCAGAGCTCTCATTCAGGAACGGTTTCTAATCTTCACAAAGGATTTTCGGGGAGTGGCTTTGTTATCGATTTGTTTGCACGTCCGGCTAATGTGAAGTTTCAGGTACAAGTCCCCGAGGCCGGCGATTATGCCATAGCCCTTCGGGGTGCTAACGGACACGGGCCGCATGGTACATGGTGCGCCATACGTTCGGTGGCAGTGGACGGAAACGACGCCGGTACATTCATTTTGGAAGCAACAGGCGATTGGAAACAATGGTTGGATTCCAATTATATTGTTCTTCGAGGGTTGAATGCCGGAGAACATACGGTGTCGCTTTCTATCGATCCTGAGAAGAAAGGATATGACTTTAATATGTCGCATGGACGGGAAGACGCTAATGATTGCCATATCGATTGTTTAAAGTTGATTCGACTTTAATAAAGTCTTATTGTTTATTTAGGAAAGAGAATATCTTGCTATGCAGGGTATTCTCTTTCTGTTTTTAACGGACTTTTTATGATCCTGCCAAAAATCTATTTGTCGGCGGTTTAATCATTGGAAGAATAAGAAAGAATATTTTTAAATTTAAGAAAATAATTCCTATATTTGACTAATAGATTGTTCGAATAGGTCTTAGTAGTGATAATAAAAATTTCAATATGGAAATGAGAAGAATATTTTCGGTCGTTGTCTGTGCGGTGGGAATTTTTTTCTCCATGACAGCCGGGAGCAAAGACGAGTGCTTGAACAGTTACGTATCGGCGGACAGTTTGCTCCTGTACGAATATTACGAAACGTATGTTATGATTCGGCCTTTGAACTATCTACGGGTATTTCCGGAGCAGAAAGCTGTTGCGCCGGACTGGTTTCATTATCGGGACAGGGTGATAGAGCTTCGTGTTCTTGCGCTGAGGAAGCGGATTAGGGAGGAGTATCCGCAGGATTATCCTTTGGGGAGAGGATCCGTACGTGTGTGGCTCATGTTTTCTCTTCGTACGGGTGAATTGGTAACTGCTGAGTTAATGTTTCTAAAAGAGGTATTAGAGGTTGTCGACAGTTTCCCCGCACGGGAGATTATTGCGATGTGCATGAACTCCGATTGGATAATGGAGCATGAGCCGGATAAATATGATAATATGTACACCGGATATCTTTTTTCACCCTATTAGTGTCATGGATTTCAAAAAAATATTTTCGGTCGTCGTCTGTGCTGTGGGAATTTTTTTCTCCATGACAGCCGAGAGCAAAGACGAGTGCTTGAACAGTTACGTATCGGCGGACAGTTTGCTCTTGTATGAATATTACGAATCTCATATTTGGGTTAGTCCATTGAACTATCCCAGGGTATTCTCTGAGCAGAGAGCCGTTGCGCCAGACTGGTTTCATTATCGGGACAGGGTGATAGAGCTTCGTGTTCTTGCGTTGAGGAAGCGAATCTGGGAAGAGTATTTGCGAGATTTCCCTTTGGAGAGGCTATCCGTACGTGTGTGGCTCATGTTTTCTCTTCGTACGGGTGAGTTGGAAACTGTGGAGCTAATGTTTCGAAGAGATGTATTAGAGGATACCGACAGTTTCCCCATTCGGGAGATTATTGCGATGTGTATGAACTCCGATTGGAGTGGAAGTACGTATATAATGGAGCATGAGCCGGATAAATATGATAACATGTACACCGGATATATTTTCCCGTTATATTAGTGTCATGGATTTCAAAAAGATATTTTCGGTCGTCGTCTGTGCTATGGGGATTTTTTTCTCCACGGCAGCCGGGAGCAAAGACGAGTGCTTGAACAGTTACGTATCGGCAGACAGTTTGCTTCTGTACGAATATTACGAAACGTATGTTATGATTCGGCCTTTGAATTATCCTCGGATATTTCCAGAGCAGAAAGCTGTTGCGCCTGACTGGTTTCATTATCGGGACAGGGTGATAGAGCTTCGTGTTCTTGCGCTGAGGAAGCGGATTAGGGAGGAGTATCCGCAGGATTATCCTTTGGGGAGAGGATCCGTACGTGTGTGGCTCATGTTTTCTCTTCGTACGGGTGAATTGGTAACTGCTGAGTTAATGTTTCTAAAAGAGGTATTAGAGGTTGTCGACAGTTTCCCCGCACGGGAGATTATTGCGATGTGCATGAACTCCGATTGGAGTGGAAGCACGTATATAATGGAGCATGAACCGGATAAATATGATAGCATGTACACGGAGTATTTTTTTCGCTATATTATTAGCGTGAAGAATAGGAGTAAGTCTCGTAATTGCATAAAAAATTGAAGGACGAGTGTGAATAGGTTTTGTGAAAATGTTTTATCTTCACCACCAAATAATGAATTATGGCATCTTATTCCAGAAAATCGACCCGTAATAAAGCTCTTTGGGGATATCTGTTGCTTATTGCCGTTTTGTTGTCATCTTCGTGGTTTGTGTATCATGAGATAAATTTGTTGGTATCGATAAAAGCGGTCGAGGCAGATATGAGGCTGAAACGTCAGGAGATGTCTTCCGCTTTATCGGCTCTGTATAGAGCGGAGACGGTGGGACAATCGCTCGTTTGGGGACAGTTTTCGGATTATCCGGTATATAGGAGAGTGACGAATGATGCCGTAACATGTGTGGATTCGTTACGTCGTATTACATCGGACTCTGTCCAGCTGTCCCGAATCGATAGTATTATCGGTCTGCTGAATCGGAAAAATGCGGTTATACGGCGATTGATGGGAACCACGATCGATGTGGCCGAGGAGCAAAACCGGAAAATAGAGGATATGATGAAACAGCAAGATTCGTTGATCCTTATTCAGAATCGTCAGCAAAGATTGGTTCGACAGAGCGATTCGCTGATAGAGAAACGCCGCCGTAAAAATGTGTTCGGACGAATAGCCGATGCTATTTCGGGGAAAGCACCTACTCGGTTAGATAGCATTCGGATAGAATCGAAACGTATAGGAGCGTTGAGCGATTCGTTGGCTGCCGATTTGAAAGCGATGGAAAGCGGTTATAACGAGATCCGGGAGTTGTCTCAACAGGCTCTCGAACGGGAGCGGTGGCGATTGAGAAACGATAATCAACGGTTGAACGGTCAGATCAATCGTCTGATGAATAGCTTTGAACGAGAGCAACTTTTTGTATCGGAGAAGATACAAGAACGAAATGAACAGATTCGTCAGGAGTCTATGAGAGCTTTGGTCGCTGTGGCTTCCGGTGCTATTTTATTGGCGGTTATTTTTGGGGTATTGGTTTGGAAAGGTTGGTTAAGGGACGATCGTTTCCGTAGGGCATTGGAAGAAGCTCGGAGACGAGCCGAAGATTTATTGGAGGCCCGGGAAAAGTTGATGTTGACGATAACGCATGATTTTAAGGCTCCGCTCGGTTCTATTATCGGATATGTGGAGTTGATGATGAGGCTGGATAATACCGAACGGCAAAAGTTCTATTTGCAAAACATGAAGGCATCGTCGGATCATTTGCTTTCGCTGGTAAGCGATTTGCTCGATTTTCACCGTTTGGAATCTCATAAATTGGATATAAATCGTATTGCTTTCAGCCCCAAAGTATTATTCGATAAAATAGTATCTGCTATGCAACCTGTGGCGGATAAGAAACAACTGAATCTGATATTGAAAGTTGAGAAATCGGCCGATGCCAATTTTTCGGGCGATCCGTTAAGGATTAAGCAAATTGTCGATAATTTGTTGTCCAATGCTTTGAAGTTTACAGCCCGGGGTACGGTGACGATTCATGTGTTTGTGCGTGTCCGATATCTTGTTTTTTCGGTTAGCGATACGGGACGGGGAATAGCCCGAGATGATTTGGAACATATATTTCAGGCTTTTACACGGCTTTCTTCGGCACAGGGAGTCGAGGGGTTCGGATTGGGGTTGGCTATTACTCGACAGCTCGTCGATTTGATGGGCGGGCGTATAGATGTCCGCAGTGTGGAGGGTGTTGGCAGTACGTTTACCGTGGAAATTCCATTGGAAGAAGTCTCGGAGAAAACCGGTGATACGAAGGCTTTTTCGGGGAAACGTTGCCTATTGCTCGATGACGATAAATTACAATTGACACTTTTTGAGAATCAGTTGAAACAATTGGGTATAGAATCGGTTGCCTGCATGAAGGCCGAGGAGATTTTGGGTTATCTGGAACATGAGCATTTCGATGCTTTGTTTACCGATATGCAGATGCCGGAAATGGACGGAGTGAGTTTTTTGAAATTTTTGAGGGAGTCTCATATCGCTCTGGCGAGAAAGCTTCCGGTTGTAATGGTTACGGCGAGGAGCGATGCAGACCAATTCCTTTCGGAAGGTTTTTCGGGAATTTTACACAAGCCTTTTTCGTTGGCGCAATTATCTTTTTGTTTATCGGGGATTTGGAATGAAGAGGCAACTCCCCGTGAGATAGAAGATGAGGGAGAAAGAGGAGAGGCTCCGTATGATTTTGCGGCTCTTACGGCTTTTGCCGAAGATGATGCGAAGGCTCGCCGGAAAATATTGGAGACATTCTTTCAGGAGATAAATAGCCAGATAGAGGAGTTGAAAGGGGCCGCGGCTCGTCGCGATGGGATTGTGGTATCACGTATTGCTCATAAGTGGCAACCGATTTTCGCCATGTTGAAAATTTCGGATATGTTGCCGGTGTTGTCTCGATTGGAAGAGGAAGGTGCGCATAAGTGGACCGATGAGCTGTCTCGAAATCTTGATAAGTTGTTGGTCTGTGCTGAGAAAATACGTACAGGCCTTAAATTGGTATTGGCAAAGGAGGAATAATTATGAAGCATATTCTCATTGTAGAAGACGATACGACATTTGCTGTTATGTTGCAGACGTGGCTTTCCAAGAAAAAATTTTCGGTAGCATCTGTTTCGGGAATTGCAGCAGCGAAAAAAACTCTTATTGAAAGTTCGGTCGATTTGGTGCTTTGCGACTTACGTTTGCCTGATGGAGACGGCATCGATTTGTTGGAATGGGTGAGCAATCGGAATGTAAATGTTCCTTTGATCGTAATGACGAGCTACGCGGCTATCCCGTCGGCTGTTCAGGCGATGAAACTCGGTGCGAGAGATTATATATCTAAGCCGGTGAATCCGGAAGATTTATTGCAAAAGATAAACGAGGTTTTTAATGCGGGTGTCAGGACTGGGAAACAGATTCCTGTGTCTGAATCTGTACCGGAGGAAACAAATTATTTAGAGGGGCAGAGTGAAGCTGCCCGTCAATTGTATACTTATGTGAAGTTAGTGGCTCCGACCTCTATGTCTGTGCTGATCAATGGGGCCAGTGGGACAGGAAAGGAATATGTGGCTAAACGGATACATCAATTAAGTAAACGTTCGGAGAAACCGTTTGTCGCCATCGATTGTGGAGCCATTCCGAAAGAATTGGCTGCTTCTGAATTTTTCGGGCATAAGAAAGGTTCGTTTACGGGAGCGATTGAGGATAAAGTCGGTGCTTTTATAGAAGCAGATGGTGGAACGATCTTTCTTGATGAAATAGGAAATCTGAGTTACGATGTTCAGGTACAGTTGCTACGTGTGTTGCAAGAACGCAGAGTGAAGCTCATCGGGACTACAACGGAAGTAAAAGTCGATGTGAGGTTGATTGCTGCGACAAATGAAGACTTGAAGGCGGCTATAAAATCAGGTGCATTTAGGGAAGATTTGTATCATCGAATCAATGAATTTACGATCTATATGCCGCATTTGTGCGAACGAGGTGAGGATATACCGTTGTTTGCTAATTTCTTTTTGGATCAAGCCAATCGAGAACTCGAAAAGCCTGTTCCCGGATTTTTGCCGGAAGCGATGGAACGGATTTCTCAATATACTTGGCCGGGAAATTTAAGAGAAATGCGTAATACTGTTATGAGGGCGGCTTTACTTGCTCAGGGGAATCCCATACGTGTGGAACATTTGGGCATAGACATGAATATAGACAAGCCGATAAATATTTTACACGATCCGGATAGTGAGCGGACTAAGATTGTATCGGCATTACAGAAATGTTCGGGTAATAAAAGTAAAGCGGCTGCAATGTTAGGCATAGATAGAAAAACATTGTATAACAAGTTGAAATTGTATCAAATCGAGTAACTTATATATTTATAGAATATAGGATACGGCTCGGCATAGTCAAGTCGGAAATCTTATTTTCGATTGCCTTTGCACTCACCTTTCGCTATATTTGAGGATAAAAGGGTGTGGAATTTTTCCACACCCTTTTCTTTTTATTCTACAAATTTCCACATAAGATTTTTGTGTGATATTTGTTTAATTTATTTATAATCAGTTGTTTATGTATTCTTTGGAAGTGTTGGCACAACGATTGTTGTTTTATAGTCGAAGAATGGAATATAGAGTGTATAATTAAAAAAGTTAGAATTATGAAAAAGTTAATGTTATCAGTAGCTGTGTTTATGATGGGAGTATCTACTCTTGGTTTGTATGCACAGGATTCCAATGTAGAGCCTGTAAAGAAAGATAGTGTCCCAACCGAAGAACCTAAGAAAGAGGAGCCTAAATCAGAGGCATCGTGGGTTTGTATGAGCGAAGAACCTGCTAAGACAGACAGTGTGCCGTCTCAGGAACCCAAGAAAGAAGAACCCAAGACTTCATCGGTTTATATGAATGAAGAACCGGCTAAAACCGATAGTGTACCTTCGCAGGATCCTAAAAAAGAAGACGTTCAAAAGATTTTTTCTATCAGATAACTTTTGGGAAAGATATTTTATAGGCTAACCCTAAAAAACGTTCTTATTTTTTATCTGTTTTAGTGAAGATGATGATGGTCCCGATATCTCCTATAAGGAGGTATCGGGATTTAATTTTCTAATATTTAGTTAGATAGATAGAATATTATGAATATATAATATTATTAGTAATAATAACTAAATAAATAATTCTAAATAATCCATGCATTTTACATATATTTGTACAATAGAATTTGTATTTTATAACTCTGTTTAAGAGGAAGAAGTGCAAAAGTTCGAGGGAGAGGCTGATTTTATCGAGGATAACGTATTGTTGTCTGGAAGCTTAGGCTTTGCCTAAACTAAAATAGCAATGGTGGAAAACGACAGTATCGGGTGGTATGTAGCGAAAACGTATCGGCAGGAACGTAAGATTAAAGACCTTCTTACTCGTATGGGTATAGAGCATTTTGTACCTTTCCATCAAGTCATAAAGGAGATTAACGGGAAGCGAAAAAAAGTAGAAGAGCCTTTTGTGAACGGGTTGATATTTGTTCGAGGAAATAAAAAAAGTTGTATTGAGTTGATTAACGAATATGGGTATCCTATGAGATATTTGCGGGATTTTTCCACTCGTTCGCTTTTACGTGTACCCGATAAGCAAATGGAGGATTTTATCTATTTGGTAGACCGTCATGAAAATGAGATAGAATTGTTTCCCCATGATTTGAAACGAGGAGATCGGGTGCGTGTGGTAGCAGGGACTTTTGCCGGAATCGAAGGGGAGTTAATCCGCATTGCAGGTCATCGTCGAGTGGTGGTTCGTCTCGAAAATTTATTTTCAATCGCTACGGTTTTTATACCGGGGGGGTATTTGGAAAAGATATGCGACCGGTGATTAAATATATTTCATTTTATGATTTTGCCGATTCTGGGATAGCGCGAAATTATAGCGTTGCTGCGGCTAATAAAATGGATTATATCATTGAATCTCTTGTAAGAATCGGATATGACGTAGAGGTAGTTTCGGCATCGGCATGTATAGAAAGCGGGACGTTTCGATGGTATAAGTCTCGGGTTGAAGAGAGACAGCCTCATGTGAAAACGAGATTTTTCTCTTCGTTTCGTTGTCGATCTAAAATATTAGTCTTGTTGCGACTTATTTGGGGGGTATTGCAATTATTGAGTTATCTTCTTTTTTGTGTTAAAAAAGGAGAGTCTATATGGGTATACCATTCTTTGTATTATTACAATGTGATTTTGCTGGCAAAAAAAATAAAGAAATTCAAACTAATTCTCGAAGTAGAAGAGATTTATCAAGATGTTTCTCCTGTACCTCCGTATATGGAACGTTGGGAATGCAAGATGATAGACGTTGCGGATAAGTTTGTGTTTTCGACCGATCTTCTGAATGATAAAGTAAACAGGCAAAAGAAGCCTCATTTAGTTATTTATGGGACTTATCGGTGTGAACCTGTGATGAGCGAACGGCACGGAGACAATAAGGTGCATGTCGTCTATTCTGGTACACTTGATCCCAATAAAGGAGGAGCTATGGCGGCTGCGGGTGTGGCGGCGTCCTTGCCGTCTACATATAGAGTTCATATACTTGGATTCGGGAATCCGGGAGAGATACAGGCGATTAAAGAGCTGTGTGAAGAGATGTCGGGCAAAGGCGGTGCGGTAGTCTCCTATGATGGGGTACTGAAAGGGAGTGCATATATAGATTTTTTACAGACGTGTCAGATTGGCCTGAGCACGCAGAATCCTGATGCGGCGTTTAATAATACCTCGTTTCCGTCGAAAATATTATCTTATATGTCGAATGGTTTGCAAGTTGTTTCTGCCGATATAGAAGCGGTACGGCGAGCTTATGGAATTTCGGGTTATATTTATTATTATCAGAAACAAGAACCCAGCGATATAGCAAATGCCATATTGAATGTGGATTTGGATAATCCTTTTGACACGCGGGCGGTGGTACAGTCTTTGGATAATAGGTTTGTAGAACAATTGAGTTTGTTTCTCCGTGATAGAGTTTAGTGATATAAAAGGGAAATACATAGGTAATAAAAACCTAATTAACAATGTCCTGGGCTCTTTCCTTGTTCGAGGGTTCGGCTTTTTGGTTTCTTTTGCCTTGTTTCCTCTTTATCTGAACTATTTCGATGACAATACCGTATTAGGGTGCTGGTTCACGATGTGTTCTGTTTTATCATGGATACAAGTCTTTGATTTGGGAATAGGCAATGGCTTGCGGAATCATTTGACGGCCGATTTGAGTTTGAAAAACTATGAAAGTGCCCGGCAATATATATCATCTTCTTACATTTTGATGGGAGGTGTCACTGTATTTATTTCGTTTTTAGCATTTATAATAAGCCGATATATAGATTGGAATTCGGTTTTCAATATTTCGGAACAAAGCATATCGCCAGAGAGTTTGCGTAAAGGGGTTGTTATCGCTTTATGTGGCGTATTGTGTTTTTTCTTTCTGAAATTGATTATCTCTATTTTGTATGCCTTGCAGAAATCGGCACTACCTAATTTCTTGAATCTGCTTTCTACCGTTTTATTATTGATTTTTCTGTGGGTATATGATCCGACCGGAGATGTCGAACGAGATTTTGTAACGATTTCTTGGGTACAGGCTGTTACAGGGTGTTTACCGTTACTGGTAGCGACGATAATTGTTTTTGCAAAAGATCTGAAAGAATGTTTGCCGTCGTTCAAGTACTTTCGGTGGAATAAAGCCACTGGTGTTTTGTCGTTGGGAATTTTGTTCCTTGTTTTGCAGTTGTTATACATGATAATTACTGTAACCAACGAGTTTTTTATATCCTACTTTTTCGATCCGTCTTTCGTTGTAGAATATCAGATATATATAAAGATATTTTCAATCGCCGGTACATTTGTGTCTTTGGCTCTGATTCCGGTATGGTCGGCTGTGACGAAAGCATTTGTAGAAAAACGTTACGATTGGATAATCAAGTTGGTCCGTTTTCTGTATTTTGTCGCTGGTATTGCTGTATTGTTTCAATTGGCTATCATTCCATTTCTTGACCCGATATTGGAATTTTGGTTAGGCGAAAAGGCCATCGAGGTGAATTTGTCCGCTGCATTGCTGTTTGCCCTATTGGGGTGTGTGATGATTTGGGTATCGGTTTTGACGAGTGTCGTTAATGGTTTAGGCACGCTTAAATGCCAGTTGTATGGTTTTTTATGGGCTGTACTCTTCAAAGTCGTAGCTATCGTTTTATTTTCTTCGTGGGTTCCGTGGACGATTGTAATCACAGCTACGATTGTAGGTTTATTGCCCTACTGTGTCTGGCAACCTGTGGTGATGAGCAGGCAGTTGAAAATGTTGAATAAAGAGGCTTTTCAAAATGGGTAAGAAACTTTTGATCGTCAATACTTATGCCAATTTGTGGTCAACCGGCAGGATTGCGGCCGAGATAGGGGAGATTGCGGTAAAACATGGTTGGCAGTGCTATTTTGCATACGCAAGCGAATCGAATCCTTGCTCATGTGAGGAGATTAGAATTAATAAAAGCGTTATATCGTATATTATACATACCTATTTGTTTTCCCGTATTCTCAATTTGAAAGGATTCGGTTCTTGGATTGAGACGAAGTTATTTATCAGAAAAATAAAGAAAATAGCTCCCGATATAATTCATTTGCATAATATTCATCAGAATTTTTTGAATTTGCCACTTCTTTTCTCTTTTTTGAAAAAAGCGGGTATTCCGGTTATTTGGACCCTTCACGACTGTTGGGCCGTGACGGGGGGGTGTACTCATTTCGTGTACAATAAATGCGAAAATTGGAAAACGGGTTGCTATCGATGTCCGAGATGTGGTAATAGCGATACAGGCGGGGAATTAAAAGGGGTGTTCCGTACTATGCCGTGGGTGTTAAAAAAGAAAGAGGAATATATAACTTCTGTTCCGAATCTGACTTTTGTTACAGTCTCGGAGTGGCTGTCGGGCGTAGTGAGAAGTTCGGTTGTCGGTTCTGTACCTGTACAGGTTATTTCCAACGGAGTGGACTGTACTCGATTCTATCCTCATACCGATATACAAGCCATTAAACAAAAGTATGGTTGTGGCAACCGCTTCATGATTGTGGGGGTAAGTTCTCATTGGAGCGCATCAAAGGGATTATATGATTATTATAAACTGAGGGAATTATTGCCGGCCGATCAGTTCGTGGTCGTTTTGGTGGGGATAACCTCTGAACAGAAAAACAATATACCCGATGGTATCATCGGGGTAGAGCGAACAGAGAATCTTGATGAACTGGCTCTTATTTATTCGGCGGCAGATGTGGTGACGAGTTTGTCGTACCAAGAGACTTTCGGACTTACTATTGTGGAAGGGTTCGCTTGTGGTACACCAGCGGTGGTCTATGACAATACAGCGTTGCCTGAATTGGTAGACTCTGATACGGGCTTAGTTGTAGAAACCGGAAATATGGAGCGACTGGCCGAGGCGATAAGACAGGTTTGTAAGACGGGTAAATCGTTTTATTCGCAGGCGTGTCGGGAAGTGGCGCAAACCCGGTATGATAAATTTTGCCAGTATGAGAAATATGTCGAATTATATGAACAGGCGCTTGTTTCGAAAAAGGTATGATTGAGACGATCGTTATTGGTTTAATATGTGTGTGTTTGGCCTATTTGGGGCGTTACAGACGATTGAGCTGGGGCTTTGGTGCAGCGATGACCATATTATTCGTTTTCCTTGCGATACGCTATGAATGGGGAAACGACTATCGTCAATATATAGACAAATTTACAGTATATAATTCGATTGATGAATTTAATTATTCAGATCCTAACGAACGATGGGAAGTCGGTTGGATATTCTTGTATCGGATATTCAAACCATTCGGTTTTTTTTCATTGGTCATTGTCCTTACTGCATTTGAAATATCTGTTTATTATTGGTTTATCAAGAAATATATACCGAAGGAATGGTATTGGTTCGCTGTATTTATTTATGTATTTAATCCTAATTTCATGCTTACGCAATCGTCTATGATGCGTCAGACTTTGGCTATGTGCATAGTTTTGTTGTCCATTCCTTATATTTATAAAAAGAAGGTCATCATTGCAGCGTTATTTATTTTATTTGCCTCTTTGTTCCACAGTAGCGCCAAAATATTGTTACCGATAGTTTTTCTTGGATTTGTGAATTGGAGAATGGGTAAGAAGGGGGTGATTATTGGCGTTGTTCTCTTTTTTGCTATTCTGTTGTTCAAGAATATTGTTACATCTATAATTGAAAATACTCTTTCTGTAACGGGTTTGGGAAAATATACCTATTATCTGGAAGAAGGGAAAGAAGAATCGAAATTAGAGTCGGGAATAGGCTTTGTTTATCAGATCATCATCATGAGCATGATATTGTATTATGAAAAAAGACAAGATCGAAAGGACGGATTGATTTTCAAAATAACCGCCCTTTCTTTTCTTTTCGTTCCGTTAGGTTTTATCGCTCAACTTATTGCTCGGATAGGTATGTATTTGCAAGTGTCAATGATCGCAACTTATCCACTGATGATTCGTACGATCAATAATAGAATCGTACGGGCAGGCACACTGTTTATAATTATGTTTTTCACTATTTATGACTTCTTCTCATTTTTCAATTCCGAAATTTGGAGAGATTCGTTCATAGAATATCATACTATTTTTGAATCTTTTATTTGGCGATGACAGATATGAATGTATTATTTGTTGCATCTGTGGTTCATGAAAAATTATTGATTGAAATATTGAAAACACAGCCTCGATATTATGGAATACAAGGCCAGTATTTCATGCGGTTGATGTTATTGGGATTAAAGGCTAATGGTGTAAAAGTAAATGTGTTATCTAACAATTTAGCATATCGTTATTGGCATTCAAAAAGAGGGGAACGACATTGTGTCTTGGAAGAGGGAATAGGATATAACTATTTTTTTAGAAAGCAAAGGGGAGGGTATTTACATTTATTGTTAAGGATTATACGGTTTATAAAATTATGGAAAAATAAATTAGAGAAAGATAATTCGGCTATTCTATGTGATGGGCTTAATTTTACTTTATTGCTTTCTTGTTTTTTATGTAAAATATTTTTTAATATCAGGGTTACGGTTTTTGTAACAGATATGCCTCGTTATTTGTCGATGGGATTTCTTTCTCGAATAAAATCTAGTTTGCAAGAATATATTATACGTCAAATGGATGCATTTGTGACATTGACTAATTACATGGATGCTGATTTGAATCCTAATCATAAACCAAGTGTGGTGATAGAGGGTATGGTTGATGTGAGAGCAAAGTGTGAATCCAATAAGGGGAGGAGAAGGGAAAAGGTCTGTATGTATAGTGGCTCTATTCATAAAGTTTATGGGATTAAAAAATTGTTGGATAGTTTCTTGGCAATGAATAATACCGATTATATATTGGAGATATATGGAGATGGCGATTATAGAGCAGAATTGGTCGAATTAGCAGCAAAACATGATCGTATAATTTATAAAGGATTAGTCTCTCGTGACGTAATTGTGGCTCGTCAGAAACAGGTTGCATTATTGATTAATCCACGACCGAGTTCGTATGAATATACTCAATATTCTTTTCCTTCGAAAATAATGGAATATATGTTGTCAGGAACTCCGGTATTGACGACGAAACTTCCCGGAATTCCAGCTGAATATGATAAATATTTGTATTATTTCGAAGACGAATCAATTGAGGCTATGGCCAATAAAATGTCCGAAGTACTTTCAATGGATTATACCGAATGTTTAAGGAAAGCAAGTGAGGCTCAGAGTTATGTCATGAATGAAAAGAATAATTTTCTTCAGATGAAAAAACTATTATCTATTTTATGAATGGTTGCTCTATGAATATTGGATTTTATTTTTTTGATAAAGGATTGAGCGGGGTTGATTGTTCCCGTCCGGACTTAGGAAATCCGGGAGTGGGGGGAACTCAATATTGCTTTTTACTTTTGATTTATTATATACTCCGTTTTGACCCGAAATCGTATAGGGTAAGAGTTTATTGTTCATCTGACTGTTTTTTCCCACAAGGTGTAGAGAAGGTTCTTGTTGAAGATATTTTTGAGGGTTTGACCGAATCAAAAAGACGAGGTGATGATTTTATTATCATTAAGGATAATAAGGATCAACAATTGGCTCGATTTATCGATAAACTACGGCATCGCATTGTTATTTGGGGGCATAATTTTTATTTTGGGGATTATGCCGATTGGGTTGCTAAGAGCCCGTCTGTTATTGCAAATGTTTTTGTAGGTAGGCAGCAGTATGATAGATATATAGATCACCCCATTTGTGATAAATCTTTGTTTATATATAATATGGTTCCCGATGTGGTAGGGGAAAAAAAGCGGGATAATGACGGTAAAACGGTTGTTTATTTGGGAGCATTGATTCCAGAAAAGGGATTTTTGATATTAGCCAAAATGTGGAAGTACATTTTGAAAAAGGTTCCAATGGCACGATTACAGGTGATAGGAGGTGGAAATCTTTATTCTAGAAATTGCTCTTTGGGAAGAATGGGAATAGCGGATAAATTGTTTGAAGAAGAGTTTTTCCCGTATTTGTCGGAAGAAGGAGAACTATTGCCATCTGTCACGTTTCAAGGAATCTTAGGGGGTGAAAAATACGAAGTTTTTTTGTCGTCGTCAGTTGGAGTAGTTAATCCGTCAGCTCGCACAGAGACCTTTGGAATGGGTGCAATTGAGATGAATTGTGCGGGGTTACCGGTTGTTACATTGGGAAAAAATGGTTATCCCGATACAATAGAAAATGGAGTTACGGGATACTTATGCCATTCATACAAGGAAATTGCAGATAAAATTGTATTCTTATTGACTCACGATGAGGTTAATGAGCGATTGGGAATTCAAGCAAAAGAGCAGGTGAGCCGATTTTCTCCAAAAAATATTATGCCTTTGTGGTTTAATTTGTTTGAACAAATAGCGCAAAATAAATTAATAATAACATATCGACGTCCTGACAGTCATTTTTTCAATAACATTAAATTCGTGAGAATCCTATTGCGGTTTTTGCGTAAAAACTGTCGTTTGTCATTTCTCCCCCCGTTGATAAAAATAGAAACAGTGATATATACCTATTTAAAAAAATAATGAAAAAATGAAAGTGGCGTTGATTCTCGCTACAAATGTAGAAAAATCTCCTTATATACAATATTATATAGATGTATATAAGGAAAAGAACATTGATGTCGAAGTCATTTTGTTGAATAGGGATAAACATGTATTGAATGAGGAGTTCCCCTATAAGATACATTCTTGTGATATTATAGCGAAGGAGACAGCCTCTTGCGTTCGTAAAATTTATGATTATTTTCGCTATTCTCGGTTCGTAAGACGGATATTGAAACAATCTGATTATAGTCAGATTGTAGTATTTACCATCGCTAATGCGGTATTCCTGTCTTACTATTTATTAAGTTATTATAAAAAGAAGTATATATTTGATATACGTGATTATTCTCCGTTGGTTAAATATACCGTTCCTATAATTAGGCGTTTATTAAATAATTCAGCATTGAATTGTTTTTCTTCACCGGGGTTTAGGTCGTGGTTACCTGCATGTGATTACGTAATATGTCATAATGCAAGACGTAAATCTCTTGATGAGGACATAGTGAATGCCAGAGATATCGATGTGGAAAATGTCAAAGTGTTGACTATCGGACAACTTAGAAATTTTATTACGAATAAAATGCTAATGGATCATTTGGGGAATAAATCTCGAATAACGATTCAATTTTCGGGTATGGGTATTGCATATGATTTATTGAAAAAGTACGAGGCGAAAAAGATGTATAATAATGTGAAATTTACGGGTTATTATCCGAAAAAGGAAGAATTTTCCATCGTTGATGGCTGTGATTTTATGAACATAATTTTGCCAGATGATACGTTGAGCCGTTATTTGATAAGTAATAGATTTTATTTGTCTTTGTTAAGAAGAAAACCGATGATTGTTTCGTCGGGTGGTATTCAGGCTGAATATGTGAAAGAATATGATTTGGGAATTATTATTTCCTCTGAAGATGATATATATAGTAAAATAATGATCTATGCCAGATCATTTGACCCGATTCAATTTCAAAAAAATTGTGACCGATTTTTAGAAATGGTAAGATCGGATATGCAGATATTTAGCAGAAGCGTTTTTTATAGTTTAAATTTATAATCATGTCTATTTTTAAAGATAAGATATTGCTTATTACCGGAGGAACAGGATCCTTTGGCAATGCTGTGTTAAAGCGGTTTTTGGATAGCGATGTCGGTGAAATACGCATATTTAGCCGTGATGAGAAAAAACAAGACGATATGCGGCATCGATTACAGAACCCGAAGGTTAAGTTTTATATCGGTGACGTGCGGGATAAACGTAGTGTAGATAGCGCTATGAGTGGGGTCGATTATGTGTTTTCGGCAGCTGCCTTGAAACAGGTCCCTTCATGTGAATTTTTCCCTATGCAGGCTGTGCGTACGAATGTGTTTGGCACGGAGAACGTATTGGATTCGGCCGTGGAGCATGGCGTGAAAAATGTTGTCGTATTGTCTACCGATAAAGCGGCCTATCCCATCAATGCTATGGGAATAAGTAAAGCCATGATGGAAAAAGTGGCGATTGCCAAAGGACGCCAGTTGGGTGATTCTGCGACAACGACAATTTGTTGTACTCGTTATGGAAATGTGATGGCGAGTCGGGGATCTGTGATTCCGCTATGGATCGAGCAGATGAAAAACAATGCGGTAATAACGATCACGGATCCCAACATGACACGGTTTATGATGACGCTCGATGATGCTGTCGACTTGGTAGTTTATGCGTTTGAGCATGGCCGTAATGGCGATTTATTCGTACAGAAGGCTCCGGCGGCTACGCTGGTTACTTTGGCGACTGCGTTGAAGGAATTGTATGGCAAAGATACTCCCGTGAAAATTATCGGTACACGGCATGGGGAGAAGCTCTATGAAACTTTGGTTACTCGCGAGGAGATGGCGAGGGCAGAGGATATGGATAATTATTATCGTATTCCATGCGATAGTCGAGATTTGAATTACGATAAATTTTTTGTCGAAGGTAGCGAGGTGGTCTCTCAAATAGAAGACTATCATTCGCACAATACTCACAGACTCGATGTAGAAGAAATGAAACAATTATTGTTGAAGCTCGATATCGTACGGGAAGATTTGAATCTCAATTAGTGGGTAGAATTATGATAAAGGTAGGTATTACCGGGCAGTCTGGGTTTGTCGGTACTCATTTATATAATACGTTGGGACTTTATCCCGGAGAATTTGAGAGAGTTCCATTCGAAGATGATTATTTTGTCGATGTAGAACGTCTGAAAACGTTTGTAAAGAGTTGTGATGTTATTGTACATTTGGCGGCGGTAAACCGTCATACTGATGCGCATGTTTTGTACGAGACGAATATGCGATTGGTAAAACAGCTAATCGAGGCTATGGAAACGACAAATTCTCGTCCTTATGTTTTATTCTCGTCGAGCATACAAGAGGAACGGGATAATGAGTATGGTCGTAGTAAGAGTGATGGTCGTAAATTGTTGGAAGAATGGGCTGTGCGTAATGGGGCATCTTTTACAGGAATGGTAGTTCCCAACGTTTTCGGTCCGTTTGGGAAGCCTAATTATAATTCGTTCATAGCCACGTTCGGGTATAAATTGACTCACGGCGATTCCCCCACGGTATTACAAGACAATGAGGTAAATTTGATTTATGTGGGCAGTTTATGCCGTCATATTTGTGATAAAATAAGGGAGATGGGAAGTCGCACCGTACCCTCGCTTGTCGAGCGGGACGATGTAGCCTACGATTTCGAGATGAAGGTGAGTGAAGTTCTCGGTTTGTTTGAAAATTTTAAAAAATTGTATTTCGAGCAGGGAATTATTCCTCCTTTGAATAATATCCATGAAATGAATTTGTTTAATACATTTCGTAGCTATATTGATATGGAAAGCTATTTCCCGGTGAAATTGGTTCAACATACCGATGTACGAGGTAGTTTCGTCGAGACCGTAAAAATCGGGGTGGGTGGCCAAGTAAGTTTTTCTACCACGGTTCCCGGTGTTACAAGGGGAAATCATTATCATACTCGCAAAATGGAGCGGTTTGTAGTGATTAAGGGAAAAGCGAGAATTCAGCTCCGGAAGGTTGGAACAGACGAAGTACTGGATTATTATCTTAACGGGGAAGAACCGGCTTATGTGGATATGCCGGTGTGGTACACACATAATATATCGAATATCGGCGATGAGATTTTATATGCTCAGTTTTGGATAAACGAATGGTATGATCCTACCGATAGCGATACTTATTTCGACCCGGTAGTGAAAGACGAGTGAAAAATCAAAATATAGATTTATGGAGCGATTGAAAGTCCTTTCGGTAGTAGGGACAAGACCCGAAATAATCAGATTGTCATGTGTATTGCAAAAATTAGATGCCAGTCCAGCCATAGAGCACGTATTGGTACACACAGGACAAAATTACGATTATGAATTAAACGAAATATTTTTTCAGGATTTAGGTCTACGGAAACCTGATTATTTTTTGAATGCGGCAGGTAATAATGCGACGACGACTGCCGGGCAGATATTGATTAATATAGATCCGGTTCTGGAAGAAGTTCGTCCGGATGCATTTCTTGTACTGGGCGACACGAATTCTTGCTTGTGTGCGATAGCGGCTAAAAAACGTCATATCCCTATTTTCCATATGGAGGCCGGAAATCGCTGTTTCGACCAGCGTGTTCCCGAAGAGAGTAATCGTAAGATTGTCGACCATATATCGGATATTAATTTGCCGTACAGCTCTATTGCCCGTGAATATTTGTTGAGCGAGGGAATCCCTTCCGATCGGATTGTCAAAACCGGAAGCCCCATGTATGAGGTGCTGAACAGGTATTTGCCTCAGATAAATGCCTCGTCTATTTTAGAGAATCTGGGATTGGAGAAGGGCAAATACTTTGTCGTGTCGGCCCATCGGGAAGAGAATATATCGAGCGAACGCAACTTCGGGAATTTGGTTAAGATTTTGAACGACATAGCTCAAACGTATGGTTTTCCCGTGATTGTGTCGACACACCCCCGTACCCGCAAGAAAATAGAAAGTGATGGTGTTGAATTTCACTCACTTATACGGCTAATGAAACCGATGGGTTTTAGCGATTATAATAAATTGCAAATTAATGCCAAAACGGTAATCTCGGATAGCGGAACCATCAGCGAGGAGTCGTCTATTCTTAATTTTAAGGCTCTGAATATACGTGAAGCTCACGAGCGTCCCGAGGCGATGGAGGAAGCTTCGGTGATGATGGTAGGACTTAATCCCGAACGGGTGATGCAGGGTTTGTCCGAATTGCAGAATCAGAATCTCGAAACTCGTAATTTTCGTTCGGTTGCAGACTACTCTATACCTAATGTTAGCGACAAAGTCGTACGAATTATTCTTTCTTATACCGATTATGTCAAAAGAGTTGTCTGGGGTGAGAGGTAAACGGTGCTTGTTTTTGACCAATTATTTTTATCCCGAAGTTTTTCGAGGTAATGATATCGCTTTTGAAATGGTAAAACGAGGATATGAAGTTACTGTAATTACATGTATTCCCAATTATCCTCAGGGCCATTTTTACGAGGGATACGGATTGCGGAGCAGGCGGAGAGAAGTCGTCAATGGAGTAAATGTCATTCGTGTGCCGGTGATTCCTCGTGGAGACGGTAGGGCGATAAGAATGGTGCTCAATTATTTATCGAGTTTATTATTTTCTTGTATATACACATTAAGTATCGTTTGTCGTAAGAGATTCGACTTTATTTTTGTGCAGGAATTGTCCCCGGCATTTATCGGTATACCGGCAGTGCTTGCGAAAAAAATACGACGAATTCCTATTTATTTCTGGTTACTCGATGTTTGGCCAGAAAGTTTGGCTGCCGGAGGTATAACTAATAAATATATCATTAAGATAGTTGATCGTATCATGCGCTACATTTATCGGCATTGTCGCAAAATTTTCATAGCGGCATCGGGCGTGAGGACATTGTTACAGCAACGAGGGGTAAAAAATGATTGTATAGAAGATTTACCCAATTGGGGAGAAGATGAACTTCGAGAATGTACTGTTGATGACGATGAACTGCCACATTTGCCAGATGGTTTTAAAATTATGTTTGCCGGAAATTTAGGCGAGGCGCAAAATCTTGAAAATGTGATGAGAGTAGCCGAACGTTTGAAAAACAATAAACATATACAGTGGATTTTTATCGGTGACGGGCGAAAGAAAAAATGGGTTATGTCGTTCGTTCAAAGTCGGGAGATGGGTGATACTGTACATTTTTATGATCGTTATCCCATTGAATATATGCCGGCATTTTTCAGAAAAGCCGATATTATGCTGCTTCCTCTTTGTGACAATAGCGCATTCAATGTGACGTTACCAGCGAAGATACAGGCTTATATGCTCAGTTCCAAACCTATTTTAGTCATGGCGAATGGTGAAGTACAAACGGTTGTAAAGAATGCTCGTTGCGGATATTATACAGGTGCAGATTCTATTGACAAGATGGTTCGTTTAGTCCTTTCCATCTCGAATTATTCAAATCAAGAATTGGAAGAAAAGGGTAGAAACGGATATAATTATTACCAGCGGCATTTTAAGAAAGAAAAATGTATGAACAATTTATTCGAAATTATTGAGAAAGGAGAACGAAGCAATGTCTGAGATATTAATAGATCATGTTTTACTTGATAGGGTGACAAAGGCTGCAAAGGAAAGTCCTAGATTGCGTATGAATTATAACTTTCACGAATCGTTGTCGTCTCCTTCGCAACGTCTGCTTAATGCCCTTGAACCGGGAACCGTTTTACCGATACATCGTCATAGGCATACGGCCGAAACTTATGTATTATTGCGAGGGCGTATGAGAGTTCTCTTTTACGATGACGACAAGAAGGAAATTAATCGCTATGAACTCGACCCGGCGGAGGGTACTTATGGGGTAAACATACCCCGGGGACAATGGCATACAATTGAGGTGGTATGTGCTGGTACTGTTATTTTTGAGGTGAAAGATGGTCCGTATATACCTATTGCTCCTAATGATATGTTAGAATAGACCTCTTCCGTATAGTATTATAATGTGCCAAAATTTATTCATAGTTTGATTATTAGATTTTTTTTGATTTGTATCACTATCGTATCACAACTATGCAAAAATAGGAAAGAATTGGATATATTTTGCCGTATAAATGTGTTATGTAGCAATAATTTATAATGGTTGACAAGTCTATTTTGTAACATAAGTACTTGATTAATAGTTATAAAAATAGGGATTAGCAAAATACTAATCCCTATTTTTTGTTGTCCGGGAAGGATTCGAACCCTCACAGGCGGAACCAGAATCCGAAGTGCTACCATTACACCACCGGACAAATTTGTTTTTCGAGTGCAAAATTGCGAATTTATTTTGGGACGGCCATTGCGAACCTTGAATTTTTTATTTGGTTTAATCTTTTTTTACATATCTATCCTTTCAATGGCAACGCCGATTCTATGATGGCGTATGATTTTTTCATGAGGTCTTCTATATCATGCCCTTTATTTTCTTGGGGATAGATGGGGGGGTGTATCGTTAAAATTATTTTTCCGGGTTTAAAATTGTAGGTTGTACGGGGCATAACGGCAAATGCTCCATCGATAGTGAGCGGTGCAACCGGTAAGGAAAATTCAACGGCGAGTTGATATGCTCCTCGTTTGAATGGTCTCATGGCTCCTGTCCAAGTGCGTGCTCCCTCGGGGAATACGACAAGCGACATACCGTTTTGTAATGTCGTTTCGGCTTTTTGCAGGGTTTCTTTTAGTCGGCCCGGAGTACTGTTATCGACGAATATGTGGCCGGCAGCAGCACAAGCGCTGCCTACAAAGGGTATATTGCGCAGGCTTTTTTTCATCATCCATTTGAAATTGTGGTTTAAGTATCCGTAGATGAGAAATATATCATAGGCTCCTTGGTGGTTTGATACGAATACATAAGATGTGTTTTTATCGATGTTTTCTCGGCCTCTAACTTCTATTCTGACAAGAGAGAGAATGCAGAATAGTCGGGACCAAGTGTGTGCCGGGTAATATCCCCAAAAGTTTCCATTGCCCAACCGGCATCCGATAAGGGTCGTCAATGCTGTGAGAATGGTAAGTATCAACAGTATGGGCATGGCTATGAGCCATTGATATAGGAATGTGATAATGCGTATCATTGTTCGATGCTATTTTCGTCGTTTACGGGACAAAGGTAATGAATTTGCAGTAAATCGCATTATTTGCAGGCGCTTTTGATGTGGGAATATAGAAAAGGCGACTCAATAAGCCGCCTTTTCTATATTCCTAAACGTTGTAGTTTATTTGGTTTTTGCTTCGACATCTGGGGCAATGAGCTTGTACCCTTTTCCATGAATATTGATAATTTCAATTGATGGATCGTCTTTGAGATGTTTACGAAGTTTGGTAATGTAAACGTCCATGCTACGAGCGTTAAAGTAATTATCGTCTATCCAAATAGTTTTGAGGGCGAAGTTTCGCTCCAAAATTTCATTGACGTGAGCACAGAGCAGACTGAGCAATTCGGACTCTTTGGTGGTGAGTTTAGTACTCTTATCGTCGATTGCCAATACTTGTTTCTGGGTATCGAATGTAAACCGTCCGATCTTGTACATCGTAACTTCTTTTCCTTTTTTACCTTTTACACGACGTAAAATAGCTTCGATACGGAATACCAATTCTTCCATACTGAATGGTTTGGTAATGTAGTCGTCTGCTCCGATTTTGAATCCTTCGAGAATATCTTCTTTCAAAGATTTCGCTGTCAAGAATATGATGGGAACTTCTCCGTTTACCGTACGGATTTCTTGTGCAAGCGTGAATCCGTCTTTTTTAGGCATCATCACGTCGAGTACGCACAAATCGTATTTACCTTTCAGGAATGCTTTGTATCCGCTTTCTCCATCGGAGAAGAGATCGGCCGCATAACCTTTGGCTTGCAAATACTCTCTTAATAACATGCCAAGATTTTCATCATCTTCGCATAATAGAATACGCAATCTTTCTTCCATAATCATTTGTTTTTTATTAGTGGTAGTGTTATTATAAATGTCGACCCTTGATTTATTTCGCTTTCTACTCGAATATCGCCTTTGAGGTCGGTAATGATTTTATGGACGTAAGCGAGGCCCAGTCCGAATCCTTTTACGTCATGGCGATTTCCCGTAGATACGCGATAAAATTTGTCGAATATTTTTTTCAAATCTTCCCGTTTGATACCGATTCCGTTATCTCGAATCGATATTTCTACCTTATCTCCAACGGTTCTTGTACGTATGAAAAGAGATAAAGGTTCTTCTTCCCGTCGATATTTTACGGCATTGTCAAGGAGGTTGAAGATAACATTCGTAAAATGCATTTCATCGACCGAGACAATAGCATCTTCTGCTTCGAGGTCGGCATCGATTACACCGCCGTATTTTTCGACTTTGAGTTTGAATGTGCTCATGACTCCTGCAACGAGGTCGTTGACATCGACGTTGTGTAGTTTCATCAACGTCTTTTGTCTGTCGAACATCGACATTTGCAGGACTTTTTCTACCTGAAATCTCAATCGCTTGGTTTCGTCATTAATGACACCCGATATGTGCTGGAACATAGCCGGACTTTTGGCAACAGAGGGGTCATTAAGCATTTGGGCTGCTAATGATATGGTAGATATGGGTGTTTTGAATTCGTGTGTCATGTTGTTGATAAAATCGTTTTTCATCTCGGTGAGTTTCTTTTGCCGAAATGCCGTGATGATGGTAAACAAGAAGGTTACCAACAGAATGAACGTGAAGGCAAACGAGGGTATCATGAATTTTACCGAACTCGATATATAATCTCTTTTGGTCGGGAAATAGACTTTCAAGTAGTTTATTTTTGCCGGTGGATCATTGGGAAATATTGCTTGTGTGAATAAATTCCCTTCGATTTTGGGATCATATTGATTGGAGCTATATATGATTTTTTCGTTTTTATTGTAAATGGCAAATTGGAACGGAAGGTTCAATCCGTTATTTTCAAATTCTGATTTCAGATAGCTTTCCAATTTTTTGATGTCGATACGTTCCATGACAGGACGGTTACTTGCCTTACTCAGCATATTGAGTATGACTTCGTTCAACAAGCCTTTTTGGTAAAGGTATTGTCCTTTACGGGCTTCCTGCATATTTCGATATGTGCTGATGAGCGTATTATGTTCCTTTTGTCGTGGAGCAGCAGGGGTGATAATCGTACTGGTTTGTTCGCGAAAGGAAAAACTTGCAACCGTTCCATCGGGAGATACGATAGAAAATTGGTGGTGAGTGGAAGCTATGTCTTGTTTGTCTTGCTTTTGCTCATAAGAGGAGAGCATTTTCTTTTCTTCCTCTTCCAGATATTCGTCTAAATAGCGTTGAGTCTCGTCTAGTTCGAGGCTTGTCGATACAGCGTATAGGCTCCTTTTCACGGCTTCGGTAAATTGCTCGTTTCTCATTTTTATCATATTCTCCATGTACATGATTTGTACATAAAGCAATCCGATAAACGTGAGTGCCATAATTACAGCCAGTAGCCAAATTGTCGACTTTTTCATTTTGTTTGCCTCTTTATTTTTTTTCTGTTTAACTTGTCGTGGTGTTTAAATGATTTGTTTTTACATCATTTGTACAAATTTATTATATAAACACCGATTCCACTATTTTTGTTTTATTTTATGAAAACCTATTTAGAAGGTTGGGTTTAACACTTACCGGCAAATTTAACAAATAAATGTTTATTTGCAAAAAAAGCCATTGGTTTTTCCAATGGCTTTTTAATTATTTAACAAAATCGCGGTCACTCGTCTGTCTGTTCGGCCTCGTAAGCTTTAAGTAGTTTTTCTTGAACGTCAGATGGAACGAGCTCATAAGATGCAAATTTCATAGAGAAAGATGAGCGCCCTCCGGTAATCGAACTGAGAGCTGTTGAATAGGAAGACATTTCCTTTAAAGGTACTTTTGCCGTGATTTTTTCAAATCCTTTTTCACTGGACATGCCCATAATAATGGCGCGTCGTCCTTGCAGATCGCTCATGACATCGCCCATGACATCGGCTGGGGTAAGAACTTCGACATCATATATAGGTTCGAGAATTTTCGGTCCTGCGTTTTTAAATGCCTCGCTGAATGCATTACGTCCAGCTAATCGGAAAGATATTTCATTAGAGTCTACCGGGTGCATTTTCCCGTCATAGATACAAACTCTGACATCGCGGGCGTAAGAACCAGTGAGCGGCCCTTGTTCCATACGATCCATCAATCCTTTGACAATAGCAGGAATAAACCGAGCGTCGATAGCACCTCCAACAATACAGTTACAAACCACCAATTTTCCTCCCCATTCAAGATCTATCGTTTGGGTATCGCGTACATTCATACGGAATTCTTGGTTGTTGAATTTGTAAGTGTCGGGTGCTGGCATTCCGTCATAATAGGGCTCTACGATGAGATGTACTTCTCCAAATTGTCCGGCTCCACCCGATTGTTTTTTGTGACGATAATCCGCCCGAGACGCTTTAGTAATTGTTTCCCGATAGGGTATGCGAGGCTCTATGAATTCAACGGCAAGTTTATCGTTATTCTCAATACGCCATTTTAAAGTGCGTAAGTGAAATTCTCCTTGTCCCGAAACAATCGTTTGTTTCAATTCTTTGGATTGTTCTATTTGCCACGTAGGGTCTTCTTCATGCATACGAGTGAGAATCTCACTTAATTTTTCGGCATCGGATTCATTGACCGGTTTTATTGCTCGTTGATATTTGGGAGCTGGGTATTTGATAAAATCGAAATGATAATCGCACCCTTTTGCGTTGAGTGTATTACCAGTGCGCACATCTTTTAGTTTTACCGATGCTCCTATGTCTCCTGCTACAAGTTCTTCTACCGGAGTACGAATTTGTCCGCAAACACAGAATAATTGAGCCAAACGTTCACGTCCGTCACCTCGGTTCACATTAATCAAATCGTCTCCTTGATGTACGGTTCCAGACATTACTTTGAAATAAGATACTTCTCCGATATGGGGTTCGACCGTGGTTTTAAAGCAGTATATACTTGTAGGACCATTGGCATCGGGAGCGATTTTTTCTCCGGCTGTATTTTCGGGTTTGGGCATTTCGGAGACAAAGGGGACTACGTTGCCGAGGAATTCCATCATACGTCGTACTCCCATATCGCGTAATGCGCTTACACAGAATACAGGGTATATGCTGCGTGTGATGAGACCTTTGCGGATGCCTTCCCGCATTTCATCTTCGGTGAGAGAACCTTGCTCGAAGAATTTTTCCATAAGGGTCTCATCGTTTTCAGCAGCGGCTTCAACTAATTTTTGGTTTAATTCCCGGGCTTTTTCCATTTCGCTTTCGGGAATTTCGGATATGGTGGGTGTACCGCCTTCGGGCGACCAGCTATACATTTTCATGAGTAGGACGTCGATCATGGCATTGAACGACGGACCGCAACTAAGCGGATATTGCACTTGTACAATTCGGTTACCGAATGTTTCGTGCATTTGGTTGATTACATTGTCGTAATCTGCCTTTTCACCATCAAGTTGGTTCATGGCAAAAAGAATAGGTTTATTCAGATTTTCAGCAGTACGGAAGATGTTTTGAGTTCCTACTTCGACTCCATATTGAGAGTCGATGACAATTACTCCCGTGTCTGTTACGTTAAGGGCTGTTATAGCGCTTCCTACAAAGTCGTCTGCTCCCGGACAGTCTATAACATTGAGCTTTTTACCTAAAAATTCGGCATAAAAAACTGTGGAAAAGACGGAATATCCATACTCTTTTTCCACAGGAAAATAGTCCGAGACGGTGTTTTTCCCTTCGACGGTTCCGCGACGTTTTATTACACCACACTCGTAGAGCATAGCTTCTGCGAGGGTGGTCTTGCCTGAACCTTTGCTGCCCAATAGAGCAATGTTTTTGATTTCGTGAGATTGATAGACTTTCATGATATTAAAGTTTTAATAAAACAAAAACACTTGGTTACGTTTTAACAAAGCGTTCGCAAATTATGAATTATATTTTTAAAAAGCAATGGTAAGAACTATGTTACAAAACATTGTTTGTGAATCGAAGTTTTGTATTTTTGTCGAGTAATGGCTGGGCTTTATATTCATATACCGTTTTGTGCAAGCCGCTGTGTTTATTGCGACTTCTTTTCCTCGACCGATTTTTCGTTCAAGCGTGGCTATATAGATGCCGTTTGTCGGGAACTTGAATTGAGAATACATGAGCTAAGGGACGAACCTGTTTTTACGGTGTATCTTGGAGGGGGGACTCCGTCCAGTTTATCGCCGTCGGAACGAGGTCGTTTGTTTCGAACTCTTTCCACAGTTGTCGATTGGTCGGTTTGTAAGGAGGTTACTCTTGAAGTGAATCCCGATGATGTGACACCTCTTTTTATAAGTCAATTAAAGGATACTCCGGTTAACCGGCTAAGTATGGGAATACAGAGTTTCGACGATTCGGATCTTGTTTTTCTACGTCGGCGTCATACGGCTCATGCGGCGATGGAGGCAGTCGATAATTGCCTTTGTGCCGGATATGAAAATATCAGTATAGACCTCATATATGGTTTGCCGGGACAGACCGTAGAACGTTGGACGAACAATTTGAGACAAGCCGTAACCTTGAATGTTCCGCATATTTCAGCATATAATTTAATTTATGAGGAAGGTACGGCGTTGTGGAGAATGAGGGAAAAAGGACTGGTGAAAGAGTGTGAGGAAGAAGAATCCTTACAGATGTTCGAGACACTTATCGATGTGTTGGGTTTTTCTGGATATGAGCATTACGAGATTTCCAATTTCGCCCGCTCTGGGCGTTATGCACTTCATAATACATCTTATTGGAAAGGTGTACCGTATCTGGGTTTAGGTGCGGCGGCTCATAGCTACGATGGGAAGAGCAGGCGTATTAATCCTTCCTCATTGTCGGAATATATGGAGGCTTTGCAAACGGGACATGTTGCATATATGGAAGAGAAAGAGACGGTCGATAGTTTATATAATGAATACATACTTACATCGCTTCGCACCTGTTGGGGATTGGATCTGAAAAAACTCGAAGACGACTTTGGGGCTGAGCGCATGCGATATTGCTTGGAACAAGCTCTGGCTCATATCCGTGCAGGGCGACTCGTAGTGACCGACAATATTATGCGCATAACTCGTAAGGGCCTTTTTACTTCCGATGATGTTATGAGCGATTTATTTTGGGTGGATTGAATCTCGAAGATTTTTTAATCTTTCCATTTATCCTTGAATTTGTGGACTCGTTTTTCTGTCCCCCCCAAAGTGTATCGCAAGATGGAATAGGGGGATTATAGTTTCAATTTATAACCTAAGGAGATAAACGTATTGAGCTGTTGGGGTGTCTTACTCATGAGATGTTCTTCTCGAACTTTGCATTCGATGGAATTTTTTTTGTCTATTCGATATTCTACCCCTGCATCATACCATATTCTATCCAATTCTCCTGACTGTTTACCATTCAGAAAAAGAAATATATCGGTATGGATAAACGGAGTCCATCGGGTGTCGGGTATGGTGTAACTGAGAAGTATTTTGTTTCGCCATTTGTTCGATGGTTTGGCCGTCCCTATGGTATAGGTGGACTCAAATCGGGAATTCAGCGATAGGGAGAATCGGTGTACAGGATAGGAAAAAGTGGCTCCCAGTTGATAACGATGACGATTCTTATAAATATTCGGAGCTGTCTGTTGATTCATATAGTAGTACAGCGCATTTAATTTGAGGTATTTCGGGACGGCAGTATAGGAGACGACCGCAATGGGCATGTATCGTTCGTAATATTTACCAAGTGTCCATACGTTTTGCTGTATTTGCAGATTTATCCGATTTATTTGTTTGGATACCGTAAAATTCCACAACGTGCCTATTTCACTGCTGTATTCTTTTGCGTTTGTCGGGAAAGTAAAGAGAGAAAGTGAGATAATGAAGACGGATAGAATTTTGTAATGAAAACAATTCATATTTATTCGTGGTGATAGGGTTCGTTATTGAGAATAGTCATAGCCCGATAGAGTTGTTCGGTGAAGATGAGGCGAATCATCTGGTGAGAAAAGGTCATCTTTGAAAGAGAAATTTTTTCTTGTGCTGCATTGTATATGCGTTGGGAAAAACCATAAGGGCCGCCAATGACAAATATCAAGCGTTTGGCAACGTTTGACATTTTCTTTTCCAAATAGGTGGCGAACTGCGTGGAGGTAAACTCCTTTCCATGTTCATCGAGCAGGACAATGTAATCGCCGGGCAGGAAACTTTTCAAGATGAAATCGGCTTCTCGCTCTTTTTGTTGGTCGGTACTCAGGCTTTTGGTGTTGCGGAGTTCGGGAATGACTGCAATTTCGAACGGCACATAGTGAGCCAATCGTTTGCTGTATTCTTCGATTCCTTGTATAAAATGAGATTCGACTGTTTTCCCGACAACCAATAGCACTATTTTCATAAGGACAAAGTTACGGCTTTTTTGTATTTATCAAAGTTGGATTAGTAGTCTCTTTTACTTCGGCATAGAAATAATAAAGGGATTCAATACGCGTTTGAATCCCTTACATCCTTTTTAGAGTGCAGATATAGTGACTTAAATAGCCTATATGGGCACTTTCAGGGGAACAAAGATAAATCAAAGAATCTCGAATTCCAAATTTTATATGATTATTTTTGTGCAATCGGCTACAATCTTTTTTGTTTCTTGAGATTGTATATTTTTAAAAGTGCTGATAATTTCGTTATTCAGATCTTTTTTCCGGTTCTTTGATATTGTTCCCAAAATATATTTTATCACGGCGATAACGCCATTTATATTGTGGCGACTATCTCTGTCTATATTTGCAGGAATAGCTTTTATGCCTATCGGTATAGATATGTTATAAATACAACTACCATGAGCGCACCGATTCCGAATTACTCGTATGGTATCTAAATAGTTAATGAATACGCCGGTTGAGCATCCATAATGCTGGGCGATTATATATTTTAATCGCTCGCTTTTTATCGATTTATAGAGCGATACGATATTACCTAATGTCATAAATTCAATAGTTTTCCAAGCGGGAGGGTATTTGTCGTCTGGGTATCTTTGGTGATGCCGTTTAATAATGGGATTGTCTTGCATTGCTTTATATACCATGATATCGAAGTTACTAATGAAATCGGATTTCATAATATCGGGATTGGCGAACCATGTTGGAGAGTCTGTATAATAGTTTGATACGGTATATATGATTTGAGTGCGTATATTTACCTCTATTCTATCAAGGGCATTTAGCAATATTCTTCGGAGTTTAGTGTCAAATTCATATAAATCGTATACACTTTTGAATGTCGTCCCTTTTTTTAGCTTGTGGTCTCGATTGTTTATTCGAGGGAATGTTGTTTCAAAAGGAAATGAATAGAACCCCAAGCGGTAGTAACCTATGTCAAGTAGAATTTCTTTTGCTTTTTCTTCATTGTCAAATTCCATTCCATGAGATTTAAGTTTGGCTATTTGTTGGTCTATATTCAGAGCTTTTTTCATGGTACTCAAATTTTTTTGTAAATGTAATATTTTGTAAAGAATTAGTGGGCGGTTTAAAGGTTATATTTTTGATTTTACAATAGAGTCGGGATTAATTTGTAACTTTGCAATCAATTGATAATTGTATTTTTGAGAATAAATGAAAACGTATTGAAAGATGAAAACGAAAGAGCAGTTGATAGATGAATTGATAGATTTGGCTTTTGCCGAAGATATAGGAGATGGTGACCACACTACTTTGTGTTGTATCCCGGATACGGCGATGGGGAAGTCGAGGTTGTTGATCAAGGAGCCGGGTATCTTGGCCGGAGTAGAGATTGCCCGAAAAATATTCCACCGTTTCGATCCCGATTTGAAAATGACGGTTTATATCGAGGACGGGACTGCGGTAAAACCCGGCGATGTGGCTTTTGTGGTCGAAGGACGCGTACAATCATTATTGCAAACCGAGCGTCTTATGCTCAATGTGATGCAGCGCATGAGCGGTATCGCTACGATGACTCACCGGTATGTGAAAAAACTCGAAGGATTGCATACTCGCATTCTCGATACCCGCAAGACAACTCCGGGCATGCGTATGCTCGAAAAAGAGGCTGTGAAGATAGGTGGTGGCGTGAATCATCGTATCGGATTGTTCGACATGATTTTGCTGAAAGATAATCATGTGGATTTTGCCGGTGGTATAGAGAACGCTATCTCTCGTTGTCATGATTATTTAAAGGCCAAAGGCAAGGATTTGAAAATTGAGATAGAGGTGCGTAATTTGGACGAATTGAAAGAGGTTATGCGAGTGGGCGGTGTGGACCGTATTATGCTCGATAATTTCTCGCCTGAATTGACAAGAGAGGCTGTGAAAATTGTGGGTGGGAAATATGAAATAGAGTCTTCGGGAGGTATTACTTTCGATACGATTCGAGATTACGCTGAGAGTGGTGTCGATTTTGTCTCGGTGGGAGCTCTCACTCATTCGGTAAAAGGTCTCGATATGAGCTTTAAGGCTTGTTGAATCATTAGTTTGCTACATAAAATAAATGAGGCCATTTCTTTATTAAAGATGGCCTCGTTTATTTTTATTTCGAAGAATCGAAAAGACGGTTATTAATTATTAAGGACTAAACGAAATACCATATCTCCGGGCTGTTGCTCGATAAAATCGCTGTATTGCACATAAAAAGCTACGCTTCCCGGCATGTAATCGTAGGTGTAAGTTTCGGTCCAAAGCAGCGCATTATCCCCGTCTGCCTCGCCTTTATGTATCGTATAAGGTAGAGGGGTGATGACTTCGTTGTCTGCCCCCGGAGATTGTACCAAGTACCCCAAGACATATCCGTCGATATACAAATCGTCTGTAATATCTTTATTTTGGAACTCATACATGTAATACGTATTTAATCCGTCGGGCGATGTCACAAGTTGCCAGTCTTGCGATTTTACTGTGTAGGTGTAGTACTTCCAAAACATTCCTTCGCCCGGAACTCCCTGAGGACCTTGTGGTCCCATAGGACCCTCGCAGGAAAATAAAGTCAAACTCAATATAACCAAGAATAAAAACTTTTTCATAATTCTATTTAATTAATGGTTTCATGACAAACATAGCGAAAGGTGAGTGCAGGGGCAAACGGAAATCATATTTCCGAATTGGCTCTGCTGAACCGTATCCTATATTCTACAAATATAGATAAAGTATTTCAAATATAACAAGAAGTCTCAAAAAACGGTTCTGATTTCAGATATTTTTATTTTTTATGATAGTTGAATGGACCAATAATATTTTATGTGAAAAATATAGGGCGTAGCTATTTGAAGTATCTTTATGTTATAAAATGCTTATGCTCCTGTTTTAGCTCCTGAATAATTCGTACCTTTGTATCGTAATTGTGAAATTAGAGATTATGGCAGAGCGTAATTCGCCGTTGATACTTGGAACCGAGCCGATTGGCAAGTTGTTGATTCAGTATTCTGTACCGGCTATTATAGCGATGACTGTTACATCGCTATATAATATTATAGATAGTATATTTATAGGTCATGGGGTGGGTGCATTGGCTATCGCAGGTTTGGCAATTACTTTCCCGTTGATGAATTTGGTAGTCGCTTTTTGTACATTGGTCGGTATAGGCGGTGCTACTATCAGTTCTATTTTTTTAGGCCAGAAAGATAAAGTGCGAGCAACGGAGGTCGTACATAATGTTTTGATTATGTGTATAATCAATGCTGTTTGCTTTGGCGGTTTGACTTTTTTATTTCTTGATTCCATATTATTGTTTTTCGGGGCAAGCCACGATACATTGCCTTATGCTCGTGATTTCATGCAAGTAATTTTACTGGGGACTCCTATAACTTATGTGTTTATAGGGCTGAATAACGTAATGAGGGCTACGGGGTATCCTCGTAAGGCAATGTTTTCGTCATTGTTGACTGTGGGGTGTAATATTATTTTGGCTCCGATATTTATATTTTCATTCGATTGGGGAATACGGGGTGCAGCGTTGGCAACAGTCGTGTCTCAGACTGTCGCTATGGTGTGGGTGCTCGTTCATTTTGCGAACAAAAAAAACTTTATTCATTTTGACCGTCGGTACTCCCGGTTGAAAGTGCGGGTAGTCGCTAAAATATTTTCCATAGGCATGTCTCCTTTTTTGATGAATGTTTGTGCCTGTGTGGTGGTGATTTTTATTAATAATGCGTTGCAACATACTGGTGGAGATTTGGCTATCGGTGCTTATGGTATTGTGAACCGTACTTTGATGTTGTTCGTTATGATCGTTATGGGAATCACACAGGGAATGCAGCCTATCGTGGGGTATAACTATGGAGCCAAGCAATATGACCGTGTTCGCAAAACATTGCGATATGGGATTACGGCGGGTGTGGTCGTTACTACGGTGGGCTTTGTATTGAGCGAATTATTTCCCCATGCTATTGTAGCGATGTTTACAACCAGCGAGGAGTTGGTCGATTTGTCTGTGACCGGTCTTCGTATCAGTTGCGCCATGTTCCCGTTTGTCGGTTGCCAGATTGTAATTTCCAATTTCTTTCAGTCGATAGGTAGGGCTCCGGTATCTATATTTTTATCCTTATCGAGACAATTATTGTTTTTATTGCCGTTGTTGTTGATTTTACCGACTTACTGGTCTACGAACGGAGTTTGGTTGAGTATGCCTATCTCTGATTTTATCGCATTCGTGATAGCTGTTATGGCCTTGTGGATACATCAACGGAAAAATCAGACAAAAATTTCAAACTGTTCAATCTTAAAAAAATAAAGCTATGAAAAAAAGATTAACTATCGCGCTAGTGGCGCATGATAATCGTAAGGCCGATATGGTAGAGTGGGTGAAACATAATGCCGAGTTGTTGTCTCATCACCATTTGGTTTGTACAGGTACTACCGGCCGATTGATTAAGGAGGCATTCGACGAATTGAATATTCCGGCCGATGTGACTTGTATGAATTCGGGTCCGTTGGGGGGAGATGCCGAAATTGCCGCATTGGTGGTTCGTCATCAAGTCGATTTGGCTATCTTTTTGATCGATGATTTGAATCCTCAACCACACGAGGCCGATATACAGATGTTGCTTCGTCAGTGTAGAGTACACAATGTGCCTATCGCTTGCAACCGATACAGTGCCGATTTGATGATTACCAGTACTTTGTGGGACGATGATTCTTATAAACCCACAGAACCGAAATACGCTTATTTTCAAAGGTGAGGTTTGAGCATGTGATATAACAAAAGGCGATAGAGATACGGTCTATCGCCTTTTGTATATAACTACCCTTCGATTTCACTTAGTTCGAGCCAGCGTAATGTCTTTTCATCGAGGTTTTCGTTGATTCCCGGCAATCTTTTGGATTGCAGCGTGAGTTCCTCTATGCTTAAGGTTCCGCTGCAAAGGTTCGTTTCGATTGTTTTTTTCTCTTCTTCCAGCGCAGCGATTTCCATTTCTAATTGTTCCAGCTCTTTTTTCTCTTTAAAAGAAAGGCGTCGTCGGGTATTGTCAGATGTATTTCTTTTTTCGGCAGTAGTCTTTTTATTGTCTTGCTTTGCTTTTTCTGCCTGTTCGCTTTTAGCCTTTTGTTCCTGTGTTTCTTTCCATTCACGATAATCGGTATAGTTACCGGGAAAGTCTTTTAGTTCTCCGTTTCCTTTGAACACAAGTAGGTGATCTACTACTTTATCCATGAAATATCGGTCGTGGGAGATGACAATGAGACACCCTTTGAAATTACGGAGATAATCTTCAAGGACGTTAAGAGTAACGATATCCAAGTCGTTGGTCGGTTCGTCCAGTACCAAAAAATTGGGATTACTGATGAGTATCGTACATAAATATAGGCGTCGGCGTTCTCCTCCACTTAATTTATATATATAGCTGTGTTGTGTCTCGGGGGTAAAGAGAAAATGCTGCAAGAATTGAGATGCGGACAGCTTACGTCCGTCGCCAAGTGAAATTTCTTCTGCTATATCTCTTACGGCATCGATGACCTTCATCTGTTCATTAAAATGTAACCCATCTTGGCTATAATAGCCGAACTTTACCGTTTCTCCTATATCGAATCGTCCTCGATCGGGTTGAATTTCACCGACGAGCATTTTGATGAAGGTCGATTTTCCGGTTCCGTTGTTACCTACGATACCCATTTTTTCATAGCGGGCAAAAGTATAATCGAAGTTTTCGATTATTTTCAGGTCTCCGAATTTTTTACAGATACCTTTTGCCTCGAATATCTTTGAACCGATGTATGACGATTTTACTTCGAGCCGTACTTGCCCGTCTGATTTTTCTTGACGGGCTTTCGCTTGTAATTCATAAAAAGCATCCACACGGTATTTTGCTTTTGTGCCCCGGGCTTGTGGCTGTCGCCTTATCCAGTCCAACTCGGTACGCATTAAATTGCGGGCCCGGTCGATTTCGGCATTATGTATTTCTATGCGCTCTTCCCGTTTTTCAAGATAGTAGCTGTAATTACCGTTATAATTGTATAGTGTATGATTGTCGATTTCGACAATTTGATTGCATACTCGATCGAGAAAATAGCGATCGTGCGTGACCATCAATAGGGTTATGTTGGTGCGGCGTAAAAATTCTTCCAACCATTCGGTCATATCGATGTCCAGATGATTCGTCGGTTCATCGAGAATGAGCAAGTCGGGTTCGGTAATTAAGACATTGGCTAACGCCAGTCGTTTCAGTTGTCCGCCGGACAATTCTTTTACAGGCTGATCGAAGTTATTGATTTTGAGCTGCGAAAGAATTTGTTTGGCTCTTTGCTCGTAATCCCATGCCTTGTAGTGGTCCATGCGGTCGAGTAGTTCTTGCAGGCCGATAGGATCGTCGGTTTGTAGAGCCTGTTCGTATTCGGCTATTAAACGAACAGTGTCGTTGTCGGACTGGAAACAGGCTTGTATAACTGTGAGTTCTGGCGGATAGGAGGGGGATTGTTCCAAGTATCCTACCCGTAAATTATTCCGGAATACAATGTTTCCACTGTCATAATTTTCTTTCCCCGCCAGAATATTCAGTAAAGTCGTTTTCCCCGCTCCATTTTTGGCAATTAATCCTATTCGGTCTCCTTCACCGATACCTAACGATATATTTTCGAAGAGAATCCGGTCTCCGAACGACTTTGTGAGATTTTCTATTTGTAAGTAGCTGATCATTACTTTGTATTAAATACCAGTCAAATTTACGATAAATGTTGTGATTGGACAAATGGGAAAGAGCAGTCTTCATGAAAGTTTTAACGATTTAGGGCGTAATAGAAAAATTGCGCGAGTGTTTTGCATTGTTAATTTATTCTTTTTTCGAATTCTATGGCTTGTATCGGGTTAAAAATCTTTTTTGTCAAAAAAATAACCCTAAAAAGTTTGAGTTTAAGAATAAAGTTTTACCTTTGCAAAGTTTGATTGTGCTCAATGATACAAAAGTCTTGAGTTTTACCAATCTTGTTATCCTATCTATCTACCTGAAACACAACACACAAACGCCGACATTATCCGTTATTGCAAGACTGTTAAGCATTTGGTCGGAAGTGCAGAGTCTTGCGGGAAAAATCCATTTTTTAGATAATAGGTTTGAATGAAGATTCCCACGCCATGTTGGAAGTGTTCAGAGGCTTCATAGCTTTTCTGTAAGATTTTTTGTAAAAAAAGTCGCTTATATTTGTCTATATGTAAAATATACTTTACATTTGTGCCATAGCTATTTCTTTTATCGATTACTTAAAATAATTGTTATTATGGAAAAAATCTTTTTGTTGCCTAATGGCTTTAAGAAAGTCGGCTGGATTATTCTGGTTCCAACATTTGTGCTGGGAGTACTGATGACGATAGACGGTTATAATGGTTTTCCATCTTTCTTGCTACCCGAATGGATTCCTTTGGCTATGAAAAGAGTCCTGACTTTGGATTGGGTTGGAAAAATATTGAATAATGTCGCCATTATAGGCATTTGCTTGGGTTGTTTATTTGTGGCATGTTCACGTGAGAGAGTCGAAGATGAATTAATCGGGCGGATAAGATTGAACTCGTTGTTGATAGCCTTGTATATCAATTCGTCTGTTTTGATTATTTTATCTCTTTTTTGTTACGAGCTTCTGTTTTTGAATGTCTTGGTCTTTAATATGTTTACGAATATTATTATTTTCTTGATTGTCTTTGAAATGAAATTGTGGAAACTTAAAAAGTCGTTGAGAGATGAAGAATAGAATACGAGTGGAGCGTGCCGAACTTCGTATAACCCAGCAGCATTTGGCCGATGTAGTAGGGGTGAGCCGACAAACCATCAATGCAATCGAGACTGGTAAATTTGTGCCTTCTACGGTGTTAGCGTTGAAAATAGCCCAAGTATTCAATAAATCGGTAGAGCAAGTTTTTCAACTGGAACCAAGTGACTGAAATGGAATGTTCTGTGAAGAACAGGGAATTTGGATAAACGAGAAAAGCCTGTCGCATGCGACAGGCTTTTTATTATAGAGGATCGTATCCCGCTTCTCGGGCTAATGATTTGTCTTCGTTTACTCCCGATCCCAGCGTTGTGAGCATGTCGCCCATCAATAGTCCGTTTACTCCGGCCGATAGTGCTTGCTTTTGTGTTTCTCTGGATAATCTCGCCCGCCCTCCGGCAAACCGAATGAACGTCCGTGGCAGTATGAATCTGAAAATTGCGATTGTAACTAAAATCTCCTCGTCGCTGATGGGGGGCATATGTTCCAGAGGTGTTCCCGGTATGGGATTCAATATATTCATGGGAACCGAACAGACCCCTAATTCTTTTAGTTCAAAAGCTAATTCGATACGTTGTTTCATAGTTTCTCCCATACCGATGATTCCACCGGAACAGATTTCCATTCCTAACTCTTGGGCTGTCCGAATCGTTTCTTTTTTTTGTTCAATGGTATGTGTGGTACATAGCTCGGAAAAATAGGACGAGGCTGTTTCTAAGTTGCAGTGGTAGCGTTTTACTCCGGCGGCTTTCAGCTTTTCTAATTCTTCTCGTTTCAATAGTCCCATAGAGGCGCAAAGGTGTAAGTGGGTTTCTTCTCCCATTTTTCGATAAATATCGCAGAAATAGTCTATTTTCGAGGCTTTTATCCTTCTCCCGCTGGTGACCAAAGACAATCTTTTTATTCCTTGTTGTTCGTTCAAACGGGCAATGGATATAGCTTCATGTATGGGTATGGCGTCGTATGTTTCTATTTGGGTGTGATGATGGGCCGATTGGGCGCACCATTTGCAGTTTTCGGGACAATGACCAGAACGGGCATTGATGATCGAGCAAGTATCGAGCGTTTTATTACAGAATTTTTTACGGATTTCGTCGGCAGCAGTATATAGGTCCGAACGAATGGCTTTTTGCGCTAATTCTAATGCTTCGTCGGGGGTAATTTCTCCGCCGGCAAGTATACGCTCTTTAATTTTTTGCAACATGATTCCTTTTTTGTGAATGGGCTGTTATTTATAGGATACAAATGTAAATTTTTTTAGGAACAATACAGGCCGAGACTTCTATAAAATTATGGAGAAAAAATTTATTGTGAAATATGTTTTTTTTAATTCTTTCGTTTTTAAGTAGATAGAAAATTTTGTGCATTTTTTTGTGGAATGCTATTGTTATCTAAGAAAAAATATCTACTTTTGTGCCCGGGTAAGTCCTATACGGCCAGCTCCCTGTGAATCCCCCAGGGTTTGACCGCAGCAAGGGTAGCCGGTTGTAGCGGCGCGATGTAGATAGCTTACCCACCTGCCGATATAGCTCAGTTGGCCAGAGCACGTGATTTGTAATCTCGGGGTCGTGGGTTCGAATCCCTCTATCGGCTCAAAGGACATTCTTTTTAGAGTGTCCTTTTATTTTTGTTTCAGTCATTCTTCTTTTGGAATATCCAAGAACTTTAATTATTTATATGTGTTTAAATTACAACTATTGTTGTTAAATGTCTTGGTTATGAAAAGATTCGCATTTTATCTCCTTCCTATACTATTATGTTTTGCAGTGGGATTGTCGGCCAGTTATTTTCAGTCTAATTCTATTTCTGAGTGGTATCCATTGCTGAATAAACCGGTTCTTACTCCGCCCAATGGAGCTTTTCCTATTGCATGGAGTATCATTTATATTTGTATGGGACTTTCATTGGGGCACTTGATAGAAAGGGGTGCGAATAAAACCTTGTCGGTGTTATGGGGGATACAGTTAGTCGTTAATTTCTTATGGAGCTTATTATTTTTCGCATTTAGAAATCCGTTTTTGGGATTGATAGATATTTTATTACTCGATATTTTAGTGTGGATTTATATATCAAGGGCATATCGAAAAGAGAAAGCGGCGGCACTGTTATTTGTGCCATATTTCTTGTGGCTTCTTTTGGCTACATATCTTAACGGATATGTATATTTGTACAATTAAAAAATTCTTCTTATGGAAATAACGCATGATTTGTCGAGAAAACAGTTTCAGATTGTCGCTGACGGGAAAACTGCATACGTGTCGTATGATCTTGTCGATGGTTGCTTGAATATAGAACATACGATTGTCCCCCGGGAAATCGAAGGGCGGGGTATCGCTGCCGCTTTGGTGAAGGCTGCTTATGACTATGCGCTTGACCATGACTTACTTCCGGCTGCGACATGCCGGTATGCGACAGTCTGGTTGGATCGGAATCCTCAATACAAAAATAAGGTTTCGTCTATGAAATAGTTTAGCGGTCTTTTCAGCAAAAACCGATTCTATTTCTAAGAGTCTGTCTTTCATCTATTTCAAAGCAAGCTACATCTGCATGTGTGATTCTGTTTCGTGAAAATTTTATGCCCGCCTCACCGAGTCGGAGATAGGCGTTTTGCATAATGGTTCGCGATATGATTTTCATGGTTCGGGCGTTTGCATAACAAGAATATTGGTCGGAACAAAGGTATTCTATGTAATGCTGCATGATACTTTCTGCTTTTTGTTCAAAAGAGAAATCTTTGTCCGATAGCATTTGTTTCAGGATTTCGAATAACTCTTCCGAGGTATAGTCTTCGAAAATTAAAGTGTGGTCGACTTCGTGAGCGCCGTTACCAATTAACTGTTCTACCAAATCTTGCCGGGGAGCCCGGTTCTCGGCAATGATGAGAGCATGAGCTCCGGGCAGGGCAGAGGTGTATCTTGCCAACTTGATTCGTAGTTGTTCGCTATCGAATGTGTTGTATGCATTTTTGAATTTCGGAGAGTCGCCATCGATGAATAAAAGTCCCTGTCCTGACTTTTTCATGGCATCTTGTAGAACTTCGTCCACTTTATAGTCGGGGACATTGTAGAGCTGTTCTCCTTTTATTTCTATAAATTGTCCGTTGCCGAGTATGTTCATGGCTTTCAGTAAGTCGGACATAATTTCAGCGACTGTGCTTTTCCCGGTTCCAGTATTTCCTGCGAAGCTCCATTTCAAAGGGATTTCCCCAAAGAAATTTTTTCCGTTCTCGTGTAATAACCGGGCGATCTTTACAAAGTTATGGATTGCGGCTTTTACATTGGATAATCCGATCATTCTGTCGAGTCGGGCTAAGCATTCATCTATGGTTCGTTCATCGAATTCCTCCGAAGATATTATTATTTTTTCATCGGTGTTATCGGGTATATCTTCTTGTTCGATGGTGACGAGCGACCGTTTGTCGGGATTCCCCGAATCGTATATTCCGCTTTGAGCCAAACGAGTGGACATGGCCGGAAGTATTTTCGAAGAGATAAGTCTGTTGACATAGCGGGCGTTCCCGAAATGGCGGTCTCTGTTTCGATGGTCTTTTTTTATCAGTTCTAATAGCGTTTGACGAGCAGAGTCGGTTATTTCGTACCCTTCGCGTTGTATGGTGAGGTCGGCTATCTCCAATAATTCTTCGGGTGAATAATCTTCGAAGTGAAATGTAAAAGGAAATCGGGATTGCAAGCCGGGGTTCGATTCCAAAAGCAGTTTCATTTCTGCTGGATATCCGGCGAGAATAACGATTGTCCCGAAGTTGTCGTCCGACAGTTTCGGTAATAATGTTTCTATGACTCTGTTTCCGAAGTCGCGTTTGTCTCCATCTTTGTCATTGGTAAACAGACTGTAAGCCTCGTCTATGAAAAGGACCCCTCCTTTGGCGGCTTCGATGGCAGCTTCGGTTTTTTGTTCGGTCTCTCCCAACCATTTGCCCACCAATTTGCTATGGTCGGTACGTATGACGTGACCTTTTTCGAGTAACCCCATTTTGTGGAAAATCTCACCGATGAAATCGGCAACGGTTGTTTTCCCTGTTCCCGGGTTTCCGGTAAAGACCATGTGAAGGGGCGGTATCGAGGCTTTTAATCCGGCTCTTTTGCGTGCGGCCAATAGTTTTACATAGTTGAGATGTTCGGCAATGCTCCGTTTCAGATTGTTTAGCCCGATCATCTCTTGTAAAGAGTCCATGGCGTCTTTTTCTTTTGTCGGGTCTATCTCTTTTTTTTCTCCGATCGGGGGACGTGTCTGTATGTTGAATAGATTATATTCTCCTTCTTCTTCGTTCCCAATGCGAAACGGGGCATTCAATACTTTTTCTCCTAAGAAATAGATCTCGACGGCATATTCTCCGTTTTCATAATCCGAGAAGTCGACGGGTTCTTGGAATGTCCATAGCCGGTTTCTTTCTTCGTCGTCTTGTGAAATGAAAGTTCCGACTGTTTCGTATTTGGTTAATCCGGTTTGTGCACGGATTTTTATTTCATATTCATACGATTTGTCCGTGTCTTTTAGTTTGCTTATCCCGCAGAATCCGATATAATAGTTGCTATGTATACTCGGGTTTATACTTGTGTAGGAGATGATAGGACGGTCTGGGTCGGGAGCGATGCTTTCGTTTTTGAACAATAGATAATTGTTTACCTCGAAACATTCGTCGTATTTCTGGGGCAAAGATATAAAAGTCGCGCTTTTGGTTGTATATTCTTCTTTGTCGGAGAGTCGGGATAGGCAGTGAATCCATGAGCCTTCTCTGTTTTCTCTTTCAGGAAGAGCGAAATATGCCGATGGATTGGCGTAGTTTTCGGTGTCGATCGGCATGGAAATTTGAGTTTCTATGTAGGAGCTTCCATCGGGGGCAATTAGTTCTGCTAAAAAAGTTTCGTCCCAAGCATCTATTGTAGCAGATTCGTTTTGTCCTATGCATTCTGTCGAAATGAATAGATATTCTCCTTCATCAACACTGAATTGTGTGCGTAGTGAATCTCTGGGTATTTGTTCTTTTGTGTCGCATATGGAGAAAAAAGTATTTTTAAAGATGATATGATGGCTGGTATTAGACGGGGAATTATCGCTTTCTTCTTCATCTTCCGTCTCCTCTTCTGATAATTGACTTTGAATAAACTCGTCGAGTAAACGATCAAATTCGTCGTCCGGTAAATCATTGTCGTTTTCGGCTTGCAATTCACTATTGGATAATGAATCCAATACAGATTCGGTTTCGTCGATATTATCTTTGATAGATTGTAGCAGCTCTTCGAGTCGTGCTATTTTTTTGTCCTTTTCGTCCATAGATCGGGTGTTTTCCGGTATGAGTTTGTGGGGCGAAGATAGTTATTTGTCATTAAAGAGGCAAATCGGTAGTTATCGAATGAATTCTATCAGTTTGTATTTTGCCTCCCATGTAATTAAAAACGGGATAAATTTTCAAATTTTATTCCGTTTTTAATGTGCGTGCTTGGCTATGAAAATTTTTAGAAAATTTCTGTAACAATACGAATGTCGCTTCGGTCGGTAAATTGTAAAGTGAACCAGATTTTCCCGGCATCGTTTACTTTTTCTATGGAAACCGTGCAAGCCTCGTATTGTATAGGTGTATTGTCATTGTCACGGGTAGCCATGATTCCGTTGTTCAAAATCCCTTTTTGGGAAAAATCGCCTTGGGCAGAAAATCGTAAAAGTTTCCCTGTTTCGACATAAGTAAATCCATAGGAGCGTGTCGATTTGTCGGTCGGAGAGCCGGTTATATCCATGCCGGGCTCGCAGCTCACTTGGAGTCCTGCCGTTTCTTCCGTTTTGACGGTCGAGCCGGATATCCATGATTCTATTCGGGGCGTGGAGTCTATAGTAAAGCCCATTTGATAAGAGTTTGCCGAAATGGTAAACGAGTAGTTGTGGCTTTCTCCTGAGTCGAGGATAACGGTTAGAGTCGCTTTCCCTTCTTTAATAGCTGTCACTGTGAGTATTTTTCCCGACAATTCATAAGAAATCGCGGAGTTATTGGTCGTTATGGTATAACTTGTCGAGTTGGGTAGCTTGATAGATACCGACTCGTCTACCCGTAAAATAAAGTCGGTTGGTTGATTCTCGTTCTTATCGTCTTTACAGGCCGAAAAGAAAAGGAGGGCTGTTGCGATTGTTAGGATATAACGGATATATTTAGCTGCATTCATGATTGATAGTAATTTTTATTCTATGATTTGTACACGCATTTTCCCTGTTCCGTAAGTAGTCGTGAATTGTATTGTGTGAAGCCCTGCGGACAATTCGGAAGGAGTGAGATGTGTGGCCGGTTTTCCGTCCACAGTCCATTGTGTATCCAAGTTCATGTTTAGCATCAGGCGCACTGGTTCGTCGCTTTTCTTGTAGGTCGATTTTATGTCGATGATTCTCAAATAGGAGGCATCGGACAAGAGTACAGTTCCAGAAATGGTTATGTCTACGGGGGCAGATAATTCGTCGCTCGATAATCGGAGTGTCACATTGCGAGTCCCGATCGACCGGGGAGAAAAGGTTATGGCGAGGTTGATTCCGGTCGTGTTTAATTCATGAGCTGGCAGATTGGACATTCCCAAAGAAAAATCTCCCGAATCGTTATTCAATAGTTTTGCTGTAATATCTGTTGTCAGATTTTTCCCTTTGATGTATATCTCTTTATCTTTCGATGTTTCGGTTCCGATGTATCCGAATTCGATTTTGTCGTTCGATATACTGATACTTGGGGCGGAGGTGGATTGTCCCGAAAAACTGAATTCATAATTTGTCGAGTCGCCCCAGATATACTCTACCATATTGGGATAGTCTATGAAAGGATTTCTGTTTCCTTGAAAACTGTATACAGCGTTGTTGCGGTCTATTTCTTTTTGACTGACAGGGTCTTGTCGATGCCATTTCAGTAATAGGGACTGTCCATAGGCATTCAGTGTGGGGTAACTGTTTTGAGCGAACATGGATAGGGCAGAAGACTTCCATGAATAGTCTTGATAGCAGGTCACGAAGTATAAATACATGCGGGCGAAGTCGCCTTTGTATTCGTCTGCGGGCTCGAACAGGTTGGTCGCTCTACCGTTGGCTTGTCCGGTTCCCACTTTGGTAACACCATTGTCGAACAAAGGAGAATCGACCTCTCCCAATGGATAATTGCTTTTAGCCGTGTTGGCAGCGGCATCGGAAGGTGTCAGGTGGTGTAAATCGTAGGAACCGTCGTATTTAAATCGGGTAAGAGGAGTGGCTGTTTCATCGTAAGCATCTCCCCACCAACTTTTGGGTACGCTGTGCTCGATGTTCATGCCGTTCGTTGCTCCGCTCGAAAAACTATAAGAATTGTTGGAATACATATCCCATACTTTTTTGTTGGGACGGACATCGCTTTTTTTAAAGACTGTCCATGTACATGCTATTTGGTTGTAATCGCGAGACCCATAGGGAAGCCGGGTATGGTTTTTCAGGAGATTATGTAGCTCTGTTTTTAGTTCAGCGCCGTTTTTCCCTTCCAGAGAGTTGGGATAATAGTCTCGGGGCATATCGGCCAGCAAAGAGAAAATAGAACCGCATATAGCGGTGAAAATCATTACATATCGTTTATTCATGCTGCTTTAATAAAAAGGGGTTCAAAGGTAATCAGAAACAATGGAACAGCCAAGCCTTTTATTTGTTTTAGGTTTTCTTATTGTTTGGCACTCTTTCTTTTCGATATATATTGTCGATATTATCTCTATTTTTGGCTTTTTCCCACATAAATATTGCCGCAAAAGTGATACCTTTGTAGCCTATATGTACATTGGAAAACGATATTTTGATGGAGAAGAATAATACACAAAAGGGAATCGTTCAATTCGCTATGGAGGCGGGAGCCTATATGGGGCTCTATTTCGTGGTGAAATTTATATTTGCTGTGTTGAGTTTGAATTATCCTTTTTGTAATGTCGTTTCTACTATAATGTTGCTATTCGTCCCGTTGGTAGTTTTCTTCATGATGCGTAAGTTCAGTAATCAAAATGAAGGAGGCAGCTACTTCTCTCAATTGTGGATGATGGGCATTTTGCTTTTCTTTTTTGCCTCGCTTATCAGCGGTTTGGCACAGTATATTTATTATGTTTATATCAATCCAGAATATATAAAATCTCAGCTTTCGGCTGCTGTAACTTTGTTGGAATCATTAAATATGACAAGTGACCCTTCATTGTTGGAGGCTGTAAAAACCGGTTTGGAACAGGGGAATATTCCGTCTCCTATGGCAGTCGTTATTCAGCAAATGTGGGTGAATGTATTTTTCGGTTCTTTATTGTCGGCAGTAATGGCATGGCTCGTTTCTGTTTGGTTTAAGTCAAGTAAAACAAAGAAATAGGAATATGGATATTTCGGTAATAGTCCCTTTATATAATGAGGCGGAGTCACTTCCTGAATTGACTGCGTGGATCGAGCGGGTAATGGAGGAAAACAAGTTCTCGTATGAAATTTGGTTTATTAACGATGGGAGTACCGATGACTCTTGGCAAGTGATTGAGTCGTTGCGAGAAAAAAATTCTCGTGTTAAGGGTGTGAAATTCCGGCGGAACTATGGCAAATCTCCGGCACTTTATACCGGATTTCAAAGAGCCGAAGGCGATGTCGTTATTACTATGGATGCCGATTTGCAAGACAGCCCCGATGAAATCCCCGAATTGTATCGTATGATTGCGGTAGAGGGGTATGACCTCGTTTCGGGCTGGAAGAAAAAGCGTTACGATCCGTTATCCAAGACTATACCCACTAAATTGTTCAATGCGACAGCTCGTAAAGTGTCTGGCATAAAAAATCTGCACGATTTTAATTGCGGACTGAAAGCGTATAAAAAAGAGGTGATAAAAAATATAGAGGTTTATGGCGATATGCATCGTTATATTCCTTACTTGGCTAAGAATGCCGGATATAATAAGATTGGGGAGAAGGCTGTCCATCATCAGGCTCGTAAATACGGTAAGACGAAATTCGGATTGGATCGTTTTGTAAACGGGTATCTCGATTTAATTACGCTATGGTTTTTTTCTCGTTTCGGGGTAAAACCTATGCATTTTTTCGGGCTGTTGGGTAGTTTGATGTTCTTTTTAGGACTTATTTCTGTCATTGTTGTGGGGGCGAATAAGTTATATTGTTTATATAATGGTTTACCGTATCGGCTGGTAACCGATTCTCCTTATTTCTATTTGGCGTTGACGGCTATGATTTTGGGTACACAATTGTTTCTTGCCGGTTTTTTGGGGGAACTTATTTCTCGAAATTCGAGTGAAAGAAATAATTATCAGATAGAAACCGAAATTAAGTAATTAACGTAAGTCTTGAATTTATGAACGGTTTGAAAGAAAACGAATGTTCCGATTTGCTTACACTGGTGAAGGCTAGGAGTTCGGTGCGCTCTTTTAAGTCTTCGAAGGTCGAACGGGCTAAACTTGAATATATTTTGGAGGTGGCTAGACTGGCTCCGTCGGCTGTGAATTTTCAACCGTGGGCTTTTGTCGTGGTTCGTGACCCGGAGAAGCTAAAAGCTTTGTACGATTGTTATCCACGTGAATGGTTCGCATCGGCTCCGATGTGTATAGTTGTTTGCGGAGACCATAGTACGTCGTGGAAGCGTTTGTCCGATAATAAGGATTTTTGTGATGTCGATATAGCGATAGCAACCGAACATTTAGTTTTGGCTGCTGCCGAACAAGGGTTAGGTTCTTGTTGGGTTTGTAATTTTGACGTGCAGCGATGTAAAAAGATTTTGAATTTGCCCGATTTATGGGAACCTATGGTTCTTTTGCCGTTGGGCTATCCTGCCGAGGGTGTGGAGACGGAGAGAAAGAGGAAACCATTTAATGATGTGGTGAGATGGGAAGACTTTTGAGTTTTATCGAAGGAGTTCTATTTTTATGTGCGTGTTGCTTAGTTTTAAGTAACTGTGGCAGTAACGGTTGTGTGGATAATCGTAGTAGTATTCCTTTGGCTCAATTTTATTCTTATGATGCACAAGAGACGGCTTTGTCTGTCGATTCCATTTCAATTTTCGGTATAGGACAGCCAACCGATTCTATGTTACTCGATTCGGCGGTTGCCGTAACACAAGTTTATCTTCCGTTGCGGTTTACACAAGACTCGACGCAATATGTCATTCATTACGAGCAGCAAGGTCTTTCGTCTCCTCGTTATAACGATACGCTCACATTTGTTTATCGGTCGTATCCCTATTTCGTGTCGATCGATTGCGGGGCGATGTATAATTTTGTTATCGATACGTGTCGGTATACACGTAATATACTTGACTCTGTTTCTGTGACAGTCCCGGAGATCACGAATAAAAATGTGGAGAGTATACGGATTTTTTATACAGTTCAAACCCAGACCCCAGATGAGGAGTAAAATTTTCATATTGTTTTTAGGGGTAATCTTTGCGTCGGTTGCGCAACGACGGGTAACACCTGTCGATCCAACAGCGAAAAAAGAAATTGTACCGGTGCAAACGGATAGTGTTGTTGCGGAGCCGGAAGAGCCAGAAATAAAGGGGTATCTTTATCCCTTGTTTAATGGTCTCTCCGTAAATGTCAACATTCTTGACGGGATCGCAAATTTATTCGGACAAAGTTATGGCAATTATGAAATAGCGGCAGAATTGGATTTGCATAATCGTTTTTTCCCAGTATGGGAAATCGGGATTGGACATGCCGATAATACTCCCGAGGGGTTGAACTTTACATACAGGAATAAAGCTTCTCTTTATAATCGTGTAGGAATGAACTACAATTTCGGATATAATAAAACTGCAATGAGTTTTTTCTATATCGGTATTCGGTATGGCTTTTCTTTTTTTACGTATGATATAGATAATATTTTAGTAGAGTCACCTTATTGGGGAGAATCTGAAAAACTACAAATTACCGGACAGAAATCATGGGCTCACTGGGGTGAGTTGTTGGGAGGGCTTCGGGTGCAAGTGTATAAAAATTTTTATATGGGGTGGACTGTTCGTTATCGATTGATGTTCAGCCATAAAAAGAATACTTATTCTCAACCGTGGTATATACCAGGATTTGGAACGGACAGTTCTCCGTTTGGATTTACTTATACGGTAGGTTATCGATTTTCTTTCGGGAAAAAAGAAAAGAAAATAGAGTCTCAACCAGTTGCAGAATGACGATATGGGTATGTTGGAATCAATAGAGAAGATATTGCACGATGTTGCCAATCTATTTTCTGCCAATACGGAAGCATGGCATAATGTGGTTTATGTAATCTTGATCGTTTTGATAGCCATTTTGTGCGATGCGCTTTGTAAGTTGCTAATAAATAGATTGCTTCTTCCAATCATTCGCCGTACAAAATTTGAATGGGACGATCATTTATATGACAAGAAGGTGGTGTCGAGGCTGGCTGCGTTGGCTCCAGCTTTTATTCTATATGCATTTTTGCCTTCGGCGTTTGATATAGAGAGTAGTTGGTATATACTTACTGATCGTATATGCAAGGTTTATATCATAGCTCTTATTCTTCGATTCTTGAATGGTGTGCTGAATGCATTTCTCGATATTTTTAATGAAAAGGAAAGTTTACGCCATTATCCCATAAAGGGCGGTGTGCAGACCATACAGGTTATCTTATTTTCAATTGGTTTTATCAGTATAATAGGAACAATTATAGATCAATCTCCTGCTCGTTTGTTTGCCGGATTGGGTGCATCTGCTGCGATTCTCATGCTGATTTTTAGGGATACGATATTGGGGTTTGTAGCCGGAATACAGCTTTCGGCAAATAATATGTTACATAAAGGAGATTGGATAACGGCTCCGGCATATAATGCTAACGGTATCGTACAAGATGTGACTCTCAATACAGTAAAAGTTTTGAATTTTGATAATACGACGACCACTATTCCGCCATACGCTTTGGTGACAGGCTCTTTTACCAATTGGCGAAGTATGTTTGAAGGAGGGGGGCGTCGTATCTCCCGGCAGATACTTTTGGATATAAATAGTATTTCTTTTCTCCGTGAAGAGGATTTACTTCGATTTAAGGATCATTTTTTGATCGGTGAGTTCGTTGTTCAGCGGTTACACTCAATTCAACAGGCTTGTAACTCTGGAAATTCTTTTTTGGCAGAGGAACTTAGGGTTACGAATAGTATGTTGTTCAGAGTTTATTTGGAAAACTATATACGTCAAATGGGAAAATCCAATCCCGATATGCTTTATATGGTACGTTATCTGCCTATGGCGGAGCGAGGACTTCCGGTAGAACTTTACTTGTTCTCTGCGGAGAAAACATGGAAGATGTATGAGGCCGTTGTAGCAGATTTGATCGACCATACCATAGCCGTGACAGCCGAGTTTGGGTTGCGTTTGTATCAATCACCGGGAAGTTATGATATACAATGTCTTCGGGAAAGAGTAAATCAAATATAGGAAAAATGAGAAATTCTAGACGATATGTTTTTATAATTACTTGTAATGTAGAAAGTTATTTTTATTTACAGTTTGTAGGTTAATATTTATAAACGATTGTTTGTGCATATTAATTCATAGAAAAAAATTAAATGATAATTAGGGTGTATTCTTATTCCTGCTTATATTTATTCCGTAGATTAAAAGAGCTTTGGTAGATATTTTTATAGTGCTATGATTTCTAAATATATAATAAGGGCTTTGTATAAGAAATATTCAAAACCTCCGCGAAATTTTTCCGAGTTGAATATCGATGAATTTGTATCTATTTGCGGCGATTCATACGGTATTACCGTCGACGATGTGTCTATGACATTCGGCCAGATGAGTGAAGATAATCCGTTTCGTACCATTTTGTTGCGTAACATATACGGTATAGAGAAATTCGAATATCACATGGCGTTGGTTTCTTCATCATACATTCTGTTTTTTAGTCGAGAAAGTTGTGATGTAACTGTTCATTTTAAGCCGGAATCAACCTCCTGGCTGAAACGTTTTTGCTGGTGGGTTAAATTCCGGCTTTTGCATCTAAATTAATTAGTAAATAACGGGTTCTTTTTTGGTCGTTTCATTTTTCCATTTCTGGGCATATTCTTCCAATGTATGTCCGATAATTGTCCCGATTTTTCGGTAATTCATTTCATCGAGATTTGCTAACGATACTCGTATAGACCATCGAGGTCCATCGAATCCATCACCGTTCAGAACGACTACACCGGCTTCTTTGGCTAATCTAATGACAAAGTCGAGTGGTTCGTAATTTTTTTCGAGATACTCGGCAAAATCTTTTCCATATAATTGGGTTGCCCATACCATAATATCGATTTCGGAATAGTATCCGGCCCGCAAGCTATCGGGAAGTAATTTGAATCCGGTCTTTTCCCACATGGCCGTCAGTCTATTGGTTATCATCTTCTGCAATTTGTTTTTGTATCTGTCTTGCATATCGCAAAGAGAGAAGAGAGCGAAGAGTGACATTTGTATTTGTTGAGGTGTGGATAATCCTGCCGTGTGGTTAAGTGCTACCAACCTGCTGTCGGCGACCAATCGATCGATAAATAAAATCTTGTCGGGATTGAGGTTGATACTATCGTATCTGTCGTGTAGTTCTTTTCGTTGTTTTTCGGGAAGAAGCGCTATTTGAGCATCGAATACGTTGTGTCGGGCAATAGCGATAGTCGCTAATCTCCAACCGGTGGCCCCGAAATATTTTGAGAAAGAATATACACAAGCCGTGTTATAGGGTAGTTCATACATAAGAGAACGGAAATGGGGCACGAATGTACCATATACATCGTCGGTTATAATCATGAGGTTGGGATTGTTTTCCCGTACGATTTTTATTATTCTCTTGTGGGTCGCTTCATCTAAACTGTATGAGGGAGGATTGCTCGGGTTGACCAAACAGAGCAGTTTTATAGAAGGGTCTTTTAGCTTATCTAATTCATTCTCGGGATATTGCCAAGTATGATAGCCTTCTTTTGTCAGTTGTGAGGCTTGTATATTGACTACGTCGAAATTAAATTCTTTTAGTTGGGGAATTTCGATATAAGGCGTAAAGATAGGAGTCATGAGAGCTATTCGGTCACCTTGTGATAACAGTTTATTTGCTTTCAGCGAATTGAAAAGATAGCACATAGCAGCGGTTCCACCTTCTGTCGCGAAAAGATCGTAGTAGTCGGGAGGTGTTTGTCGGTCGCACATTTCTTGTATTAAATACTTTTCAACGATCAATTCTGTGTATTTGAGTATACGGTCCGGGTCGGGATATTGGTCGCCTATGATGCCATCGACCCATTCATGAATCAAATCATCGGCATTTATGCCTTCTTTCGTGAGAAACTGAACACTTTCGTTCAACAAATGTGCAGCCGGTGTTTTTTCGTGTTGTTTGAGAAAATTTTCAAACCGTTTGGCTATTTCTTCTTTTTGAGGCATTCCGGCGATACCTTCTTCGGGAAGTTCAAATGTGAGTTTTGCTTCTTCGACAGCAAAAGTACCTAAGAGGAAAAAGGCCTCCCTAGCGACTGTGTTTATCCAATTAGGATTTCCCCGACCTGCATTTAAGAATTGGCAGACGGCTTTCTGGTCGCACTCTTTGGCATAGGAAATTAGATCGTTTTTTATTTCGAAGGGACTCATCTGTTCCAGTCCTTGTTCGAATCTTTTGCCGTAATCGGCCATGGCACGAGGCAGTTTTTCTTGACTTTTCATAATTGTTACGAGTATTTGTTTATATATATGTCTTTTGTTTATGCAGAGAGAAGGACTAAGACGACGCCCCCTAAAATGAGCAGAGTATTACCGATAGCATAAGTTACCGTGTATCCCATAGCCGGTAACGTGCTTCCAAGACTTTCTTGGATAGCTCCCAACGCCGCAGTTGTGGTACGGGCTCCCGCGCAGCAGCCTAAATTTATAGCTGGTCGGAATTTGAATACTTTCGCACCGATAAGCAATCCTAATAATAACGGTATTGTAGTGGCTAAAACTCCGGCAATGAATAGCATGAAACCTGCTTCACGGATTCCGGACAGGAACGTGGGGCCCGCGGTTATTCCTATAACAGCGATGAACATATTCAAACCTAAGTTATTGAATATCCAAACTGCTGGTTCGGGAACTCGTCCGAAGGTCGGGTGTTTGGTGCGTAACCAACCGAAGAATAACCCGGAGAGTAGAGCTCCGCCACTTGTACTCAAACTGATAGGAACACCACCTAAATGAATGGTTAGAGCTCCGATGATACCGCCGATGAGGATACCGAGACCTACGAATATCATATCGGTTTTATTGGTAGGCCGGTCGACATATCCTAAGGTGGGGGCTGTTTCGCTTATTTCTCGTTTTAGTCCTACGATTTCCAGTGTGTCGCCTTTATACAATACAGTTTTCGGATAGACCGGTATTTCTACGCCCGAACGCTTTATCTGTTTGATAATGATTCCGTGCATACAGGGTAACGAACGGAGATGACGAACTGTTTTTTTATGAAGTTCTTTGTTGGTAAGTAGTACGAAAATATCTTCCACGGGGAAGTCCAATAGTTCTGGATCGAAAATTTCTGGCCCTATCCAGCTTTCGTCTTCTATGATGGTTTCCCGTCTTCCGCTTAAAACCACTTCATCACCTTGTTTAAGAACTGTTTTTGGGGTTATGTCGAGGACTTCTCCATCGATTCGGACACGTTCGACGAAGACTCTTCTTCCCATCTCCTTAATATGTTTTTCTATTTCTTTTACCGTTTGTGGAGTTTTGAACCAGTCCGATTCTATTTTGTAGGCCCTGAATACAACCGGTCGGTTGGCATTCATGAGTGCCGGATCGTTTTCTTCGTTGTCTTGTTTCAGTTCTTTTTCAAGTGCCCGGGTATCGTTTTTTACTTTTTCGAGTCCACCGAGTAACCGAGGACCGAGTGTACCTAAGATGTAAGCCGAGCCTATGGTTCCGAAAATGTAAGTGACGGCATAGCAAACCGGTATGATATTCAACCATTCTTGTTGTTTTTCTGCTGAAATTCCAAGAGTACCGATGGTGTCTGTTCCAACTCCGATGGCTGCCGATATGGTTTGTGCTCCGGCAAACAGACCTATGGTCATACCTGCATTATAACCCATGATTTTGGCAATTAAGTAGGTAGAACCTATACAGACAATGCCGAATATACAAGCGAATATAACTTGATGGATTCCGTCGCTGCGTAAGGATTGGAAAAATTGAGGGCCTACGCTATATCCGATAGCAAATAGGAATAGCAGGAAAAATACCGATTTGAGTGGACCGGGAATATCGATGTTCATTTGTCCTACCAATACACCTACTAATAAAACCGAAGTGACGGTTCCCAAAGAGAAGTTTTTGTATTTGAGACTTCCTACCCAAAAACCGATACCCAGAGTGAGAAAAATCGCCATCTCGGGATAGCTGCGGAAAAAATGAATGATTATATCCATATAGTTTTAAAATTAAATTAGGCTTTGTTATGTGGGGTATTTTTATTTATATGGATATAACAAGTTTCGGTGTGGATTGTTTTATTGTCGGAATATGATTATAATGGTTCAGTAGAAAATCTGTGAGGGAGTCCTAAATTTCAACGATGAATTTTGGGGCAATAACCACGTTTCAGTCACTTCGATGAGACGTCGGGAATGCTGTCATAGGATTTTGTAGAGTTTAATCTATTCGTCATAAGTGTTTAACCCCTCCGTCCTACGGACCCCTCCCCTTATTTTGTTTGACAACAAAACACAGATGCGGAGATTTAAAATATATCTTCGATAGTGGTTTGTAAATTCCCTGCTGATTTTCCACTGAGTCGATTATATTTGTAGAATAATTAAATTATGAAGCGATGGTTAAGATAATGGAGATAAGATTACCGCATTACGGGAGAGGGTATCATTTGATAACCCAAGAGCTTTTGTCTCGTCTCCCTCAGTTGCCGGAAAACGGCTTGCTGAACCTTTTTATCAAGCATACTTCGGCTGCATTGACAATCAATGAGAATGCCGATCCCGACGTCCGTTTGGACTTTGCGGCCTTCTTCGACCGAATCGTGCCTGATGGGGCTTCTTATTTTAAACATATATACGAAGGAGACGACGATATGTCGGCACATATCAAAGCATCTTTATTGGGAGCTTCTTTGACTATTCCGATAAGAGGCCGAGCCCTTGATTTGGGTACGTGGCAGGGTATTTATTTGTGTGAGTTCCGTAACGGCGGAGGTGCTCGTCGTGTCACCGTTACGATTGTAGAATAAAAAACGAGGAGAATACGGTATTCGTATTCTCCTCGTTTTTATTGAATTGTCGTTTTTTGTTACATATTGTTGTATTCGTCGTCCATATTCAGATCGGCAAATCCTTCTTCGTCGAGTTCCGAGGGATCGAAGGTTTCATCTCCGTAAAAGGTTTCATCGAAGTCGGAAGAATTATTCGCGACATTCTTTTTTTCTAGTTCTTCGAAATCCATCGTTTGTTGGGGAGGATTGCCTTCCTTACGTGTGCAGACCGGGGTCTCTAAATCTTTTCCCGGTTCGATCTCTTTCAATTCCATAAAAAACATGCGGTCGGTCATGTAATCGAATACAAAAACTAATCGTTGGCCTTCGTCTTCGATGAGGTCGCTTAGTTTTGTAGACGCCATGATCCACGTATCTTCGTCAGAATCTTTCCCCATGTCCATCAGGGTAATTTCTGTTTTTTTCTCCCAATCGTCGTCACAAATGAAGAATGAGGTCATTTGATCCTTAGAAAAGCCGACAGAATCGAGTATGGCATCGTGCAGTTCGAGAAAAGAAGCATCGGAATCGATGCATATTTCCCGTTTGAAATTGTCGACTTCGTCTGAAACAATTCTGAATTTATATATCATAATTTTTTTGTAATTAGGTTCTTTTTTTCGGTATGTAAAAGTACTAAAAATCTTTCTCCTGCCAAATAAAGGCTATAAAATTTCATGATTATAATCGATATTCAGGGAATAACTTGCGGATAAGTATAAAAGGTCGTTGTTATTTGAGGTTTGCATTTAGTCCTCAAAAAAAGGACGAGGCATATCAGAAAGATATGCCTCGTGTATGATGGGAAATCAGAGGGGGGTCTTTTTATATTTCTAACCCCTCTCCTCAGAAACTATCGTTTCTTCGGTGTCTCCCCTATACCATTCGCAGCACCCCGTAATGCTACGGGACACGGCAGAGGAGAAGGGGGGATACATCTCACCCTCCTCCTCTGTGTTTTGTTGTCAAACAAAATATAGAGGAGGTGGCACGTAGTAACGGAGGGGTTAACTCATTTCGTATATTAGAAATTCCAGCCGACGCGTAACGACGGAGTCGCATGGAATCCGAATCTGCTTTGTAAATTAGAAGTAGTACCGTCTGTTTCGGTGGTCGTCGACCCTGAGACAGTTGTGGTAGTTCCTCTTTTGTAGTTCATAGAGTCGTAACCCAATCCGAGTTCGAATCCTAAATACAGGCCTTTGCACAGATAAACATCTACACCGGTAAATACATTTACGCCAAATCCCAGACCGGGACGTTTGGTCTCTGTTTTATCGTCGTTTTCGGTGTTGTCGGTTTTTGTTTTAGCGGTAGAAGTCAATAGGCCAATTTCACCGCCAACATATGGAGAGATTCTTTCGTATTTGGTGAAGTGATACTCAAAACCGGGCATAATCGAAAATGTAGTGATAGATTCTTTGCTGTTTCTTTCGTACTCTTTTTGGTCTGTCGGGCTTTCGTAATAGGTGACATCTTTATCGGTAGATGTGTTTAATCCCAGTTTCAAGCGAACAGCCATTTTTTCGTTTAAATGCAAACGAACTTTGGCGCCGTAGTCGGGTAATGAAAATTGTCCGTCAGTAGTAGCTCCGCCGGGCGAATAGTTCAATTCTGTCGAGAAACTCATGTTTTCGGGTTTGTACTTGTTTTGTGCGTTTACACTAGTCAGTACTACGGCTGCCATAGCTGCCACTAAGAAAATTTTCTTCATAACATTGCTTGTTTTGTTTTTCCTACTCTTTTGATGGTTTTCGGAAATTCCATTAATAATATAATTGCAAATATATTTAATAGATTCTAATTCTAAAATATTTTATTTAAAATAATGCAATAAAACTATATATTATAGTGTGTATGAGTTTGGGGACTTTTTTAACAAATCGCAAACATAACTTGCATTTGTCTCTGGTTTGCACTACATTTGCGGTGTCGAATGTGAGCTGTGGCTTTGTTCGATAACCTTTTTTTGATAAAAGCGTTTTTGCTTATCCTTTCATGGAAAATCGCCAATTTTCAATTCACGAAGGATAGAGCAGTCACAAAACGCTCATGCTTGCCTATACCACCCCAGCAAGGGGTGAGGTTATACCGGCAAGGCGTGGGGTGGGCTGTTTATTTCGTGAATGGGTGTTTGGCGATACCTCCGTGAAAATAAGCAGAATGTTCCCTACGCTTTTTTATTTTAAATTCGTTCGAAGGGGGACAGGACGATGTAGCAGGTATGAAGATAAAATGTATTATCTGTATCGTATTTCTCGTTTTTTCGATGGCAGCAGGCGGTACGATACAAGCGCAGAACGAAGCGGCCGGGTATGTAATTTCTGTCGAAGGCGAAAAAGTTTATATCGATTTAGCGGCCGGGAAAGTAAAGCCGGGAGATAAGGTGGCCGTTTATTCAAAAGAGGGCTATTTCATTCACCCGGTTACTAAGAAACGATTAAAGAGAGAACCGTCGCAAGTTGCTTCGCTCGAAGTCGTAAAAGTGTATACCGACTATTCTCTGGCAAAGGCCGTTCCAGCACAAAGTCTGTCGAAGGTAGAAGTGGGAATGTCCGTTCAATGTAATGCGATGTCCCAGTCGAGTCATTCGGAATCGTCGAGCGATGTATATGGGCCCCCGGCTGCTAAGGAGAATCGCCCTTCTGTTTTATCGGTCGATCCAGTCAGGACGACAGACGAAAAGGTCTCGGTATTTGTGGCTCCGGCACAGGTGAACGATGTGGTCGGTGTGGGGTATTTCGGAACGTATGTGTCCGATTTGTTGATGGAGCAATTGATGTTTTGCGACAAGGTTCGGCTACTCGATCGTACGGTGATGGGAATGCAAATGGACGAGACCGATTTGACCGGGAGTTACATAGATCCCAATACCGCGATACAGCGGGGGAAAATAGCCGGGGCTCAATATGTAGTTCAGGTGACCATGCAGAAGCCCGATGTGGTCAATGTGAGAACGGGTATTCCTTTGGCGTCGATTATGGGGGCTTTTCAGGCCGGTTTCGGAAAAAATCTCGGAGCACAATACATGTCGAATGTGGAGGTGGCGACCTTGACAGCTTCGGTAAGTATTACCGCCCGGGTTGTCGATTTGCAGACCGGCGAGGTTTTGTTTATGAGTAGCGGGACGGGGAAAGCGAAAGGAAAGTCGCAGTTGTCGATGGAATACGGCGCATTGGGCGGCGCGCAGTTGAACGGCGGCGCCGATGGTTTCAAACAGACGGTTACCGGTCAGGCGATACAGAAAGCGTTCATCGGGATAGGTCGTAACCTGAACCAATATTTCAATGGAGATGCCAAGAGCCGGGTAATGGGTAGCGCCAGCGGATTCGGAAATTATGGCGATGAGATGAAAGCCAGAGGTTTTAGTTTATATATGGGAACGGAGAAGATTTCCAAAGACGATGCCCGTATGTTGTTTGCCGACCACTCTAACTTGTATTTTCGCTATAAATCTGCGAAGTCGATGAGTAATTGGGGCTGGGGTTTGATAGTGTTGGGGGCTATTGGTGCTGGTAGTGGAATTTTTGATGAGTATGGTGAATTTTTTTATATAGTGAGTCCGATTGGTGGCGGTATTATGTTGATAGGCGCAGGTTTGGAGATTGCATCTGCTATAAGCATAAAAAAAATAGCCCGAGACTATAATACTATGAGTAAGCAGAGCGACTATGCCTGCCGTTTGAGTTTGGTCGCTCCTGCTACCGGAGGCTTGGGTGTGCGATTGACATTTTGAAAAATATTTACAGCATAAATAAAACAGATATGAGAAAGAGAAATAAGTGTGGATTGTTTTTGTCGTTGTGTATGGCGGTCGCATGGACGACACAAGCACAAACATCGGCAGACGGTTATGTGATTGCGGTAGAGGGAGATGACGTATATATCGATTTGGCAGAAGGAAAAATTGCAAAGGGGGATATATTGGAGGTCTGTTCCAAACCCGGTTATTTCGTGCATCCGGTTACCAAGAAACGGATAAGGAAAGAGAGTAAACGAATTTCTTCGTTAATAGTGAAAGATGTTTTCGGAGATTATTCGACTGCCAAATCTGTTCCGTCACAGACATTGGAGTCCATACAGGTGGGCATGCCGTTGAAACGTATCGAAATGGCTGTGGATTCCTCGGCTAACGTGGGTCATATCGTTGCGATAGACGGTACAGATGTGTATATCGATTTGACGGAGGAGGAAATATGGCCGAATAGTAAGTTGGAGGTCTATTCCAAAGATAGCTATTTTGTTCACCCGGTGACCGGCAAACATATCCTCAGAGAAGGGGAGCAGGTTGCATCGCTCGAAGTTGTGGAAGCCGGTAGCGATTATACCCGGACTCGATTGAGTGAACCATCTCTTTCCCCGTTGGAAGCCGGTATGGCGGTGAAACAGGGATTGGCAGTCATGTCGGAATCGCCAACAGAGGAACCTGTTCAGATGGCTTTGCCAACGCAAAGTATGGAAGCTGCTACGGCTGGGAATAATTCCTCCAATTCTTTTTCGGGAACAGATTCGAATATTCTTTCGGGTGAAGAGATACAGGCAAAAGGTTTAAGTCTGTATAGGGGAGCGCAAAAACTGACGAAAGAAGAGATAAAAGCCATTCGGATTGTACCTCTATATGATATATATAGCAAAGTAAGAAAACAGAATGCATGGGCATGGGTAGCTATTGGTTTTGGTTCTGTGGCGGTATGCAGTGGGGTTATTTCTTTGTCTACTGAAAGTGCTTCTGGGGCGATCGCTATCCCAACAATAATAGGAGCCGGAGCTGTTGTCGGTGGAGCTATATTGGTATCGCATGCCCGAAAGCAAATGAAGAATGCTGCCGCTCTTTATAATAATATGAGAAGCGGGCGTATGCAACAGACCACTTCGTATGAATTGAGTATGGTTGTTCCCGAAACCGGTGGATTGGGATTGAGGTTGAGTTTTTAACATGGGGAAAATAAGAAAGAGCCGGTACATCACGTATCGGCCCTTTCATCTCTGATATAAATTGGTAGATATTATTATAGATATCCTTTAATGATACCCCGTTTCGAATTGCGGACGAATAATACGATTTCGTCCCGTTCTTTGGTTGCGGGCAACTCTGCCTCGATACGTTCTATCGCGTCGCTGTTATTCATGTCGGACAGATATAAGTAACGATAGATTTCTTGGATATTGCAAATGGTTTCGTTGCTGAAATTGCGCCGACGGAGCCCGATGGAGTTTATTCCGGCGTAGGATATGGGATTGCGGCCGGCTTTGATGTAGGGCGGTATATCTTTGTTGATGAGAGAACCTCCTTGTACCATCACATGTGCGCCGATGTGGCTGAACTGATGAATGAGGCTCCCGCCGCCAATCACAGCGTAGTTGTCGATAATTACTTCTCCGGCCACTTGCGTAGCGTTGGATATAATGACGTTATCTCCGACAATACAGTCGTGGGCGATGTGTGAGTAAGCCATAATCAAACAGTTGCTTCCCACTATGGTTTTTCCTTTGGCTGCGGTTCCCCGGTTTACGGTGACACATTCGCGCAGTGTCGTATTGTCGCCTATTTCCACGGTCGTATCTTCTCCTTGAAATTTCAAGTCCTGAGGAATCGCCGAGATAACCGCTCCCGGGAATATTTTGCAGTTTTTGCCAATACGCGCACCTTCCAGAATAGTAACGTTGGAACCTATTTGTGTCCCTTCGCCGATGATTACATTTTTATCTATGGTTACGAATGGTTCGATTACTACGTTATTCGCAATCTTTGCGTCGGGATGAACGTATGCTAACGGTTGTTTCATTTATTTGTTTTTTAGATTTATTTATTCTTGATAATCTGTGCCATGAATTCGGCCTCGGTGACAATGCGCTCGCCGACAAAAGCATATCCTTTCATGTAGGCGCATCCCCGACGCACTTCGGTCATCAGTGATAAGTGGAATATGACGGTATCTCCCGGTACGACTTTCTGGCGGAATTTGACATTGTCTATTTTCATGAAGTAGGTCGAATAGCGTTCCGGTTCGTCGACGGTGCTTAATACCAGCAAACCTCCGGTTTGAGCCATAGCTTCGACCAAAAGAACACCCGGCATAACGGGTTCGGCAGGGAAATGCCCTTGAAAGAAAGGTTCGTTACCCGAAACGTTCTTTACACCCACGATGTGGCGTGTCCCCATTTCGATAATTTTATCGACCAATAGGAAGGGATAGCGGTGGGGGAGCAACTGACGGATACGATTGACGTCCATAAGCGGCTCTTTATTGGGATTGTAGGCGGGGCATTGAATGTCTTGGCGACGGACTTCTTTGCGAATGAGCCGAGCGAATTGATTGTTGATTTTATGCCCGGGTCGAGTGGCGATGATACGACCTTTTATGGGTTTACCAACCAGTGCTATATCCCCTAAAATGTCGAGGAGTTTATGACGGGCCGGTTCGTTCTCGAATTCGAGCGGTTTGTTGTTGATGTACCCCAATTCATCGACGTGTTTGTGAGGAACGTTTAAAAGGTCGGCAAGCCTGTCGAGTTCGGTTTGTGAGGTTTTTTGATCGTAGATAACGATAGCATTGTCCAAATCTCCTCCTTTGATGAGATTATTTTTTACCAGCGGTTCTACTTCTCGTACGAAAACGAATGTGCGAGCCCCGGCAATTTCTTTTTTGAAATCGTGCAAATCGTCGAGACTGGCGAATTGATTGTTCAAGATAGGAGAGTCGAATGAGATGAGCGTGTTGATACTAAACTCATCGTCTGGTAATACTACGATTGAAGAACCGGTTTCTTCGTCGTGGATTTCGATTTTTGATTTGATAAGATAATATTCCCGTTCGGCATTTTGTTCTTCGAGTCCACAGCGCTCTATTTCTTCGGCGTAAACAGCGGCACTGCCATCGAGAATGGGCATTTCGGGTGCATTTACCTGAATGAGACAGTTGTCTATTTCTGCTGCATACAAAGCAGCCATCGCATGCTCGATCGTGCTTATTCTTACATCTCCGTCAGCTATGACCGTTCCTCTGCTTGTTTCTACTACGTTTTCGGCTAATGCCTCGATGACGGGTTGTCCTTCGAGGTCAACGCGTTGTATTTTGTATCCGTGATTCTCGGGGGCCGGTAGGAACGTGGCCGTAATATTCAATCCGGTATGTAATCCTTTACCGCTGACCGAAAAGCTGTTTTTTAGAGTCTTTTGTTTCATCGATATTATAGTTTATTATTTTTCAATTGTTCTTTTAATGCTTCTATCTCCTTTTCGAGAGCTTTCACCGTACGGGTAAGTTCGGGAAGCCGTTTTACGTAAACGACTTGTCTGGCAAATTCTTTGGAAGGAACAGCAGGGTATCCCATGATTACAGCGTCGTTCTCGACATGATTGGGTATACCCGATTGGGCTCCGACTTGAATTCGGTCTCCCAGTTTGATATGCCCGGCGACTCCTACTTGACCGCCTATCATAGCGTGGCTGCCGACTTTTGCCGAACCGGCAATTCCCGCTTGGGCCGCAATAACCGTGTGTTCTCCTACTTCGACGTTATGTGCGATTTGTATCAGGTTGTCGAGTTTCACACCTTTTTTGATAATCGTAGAACCCATTGTAGCTCGGTCTATTGTTGTATTGGCTCCGACCTCGACGTTGTCTTCGAGTACGACGTTTCCTATTTGAGCGATTTTCGCATATTCCCCGTTGGCTTGGGGAGCGAATCCGAATCCGTCAGCTCCGATAACGGTTCCCGCATGCAGAATACAATTGTTGCCGATGACACAGCTGTGATAGATTTTTACTCCTGCAAAAATGGTAACGTTATCGCCGATAACTACATCATTCCCGATATAGGTCTGAGGATAGATTTTTACGTTTTTACCTATTTTTACTCGCTCTCCGATATAGGCGAACGCTCCTAAATAGATATCGTCGGGGAGTGTGACCGACGAGGAGACATAGTTGGGTTGTTCAATACCACGTTTGGCGATAGTCGCTTCATTTACCAAATTGAGAAGCATAGCTAAACAGGCATATGGGTCATCGACTTTGATAAGAGTGGCTTCGATAGGATGCTCCGGCTCAAAGTCTTTATGTACCAGAACTATGCTGGCGTGGGTTTGGTATATATAGTGCGTGTATTTGGGATTGGCAAGGAAAGAGAGAGTACCGGGTGTTCCTTCTTCAATTTTAGACAGGTTATTGACTTCTACCGAGGGATTTCCAACCAACTCTCCGTGCAGGAATTCTGCTATTTGTCGTGCTGAGAATTTCATATTGTTCTCTGTCTTTTGAGTTTACAATCGGCAAATTTCGCAATTTTTTTCAAATTCTTGGTAATAAGAAGTAGATTTTATTATAAAAGGATTGCTCCTTGCGATTTCATCTCATTTTATAAATCTGATTTTTAATGGTATAAAAATTTTCTGTTCGCGAAGCTAAGATTTATTCTTAAAAAAGAAGGTGATAAAAAGTTTGCATCTGTAAGAAAAATTCGTTTCCATAGATACTTTTTTAAGTGAAAAATGATTTCCTTTCGGATATTTATGTTATCTTTGCAACCTGCATTTTCAAGGTATATCGTGACTAGAAATAGTGCAGATAGTTTATAACAAATACACATTCAGCATAAACTATGAAATTGATGCAAGAAAAACTGTCGAAGTATGATGCTCCGCAGAAGGCCAAAGCCCTTGGTGTTTATCCTTATTTTCGTAAAATAGAAAGCGATCAGGACACCGAGGTCTTAATCAACGGCAAAAAAGTTTTAATGTTCGGTTCGAACAGTTATTTAGGTCTTACCAATCACCCAAAAATTAAAGAGGCTGCTATTGCCGCTATCCGTAAATATGGTACGGGTTGTGCCGGTTCCCGATTCTTGAATGGAACATTGGACATTCATGAGGAGTTGGAACATCGGTTGGCTAAGTTCGTAGGGAAAGAAGAAGCCATTATTTATTCAACTGGATTTCAAGTCAATTTGGGGGTAGTCTCTTGTGTTACTGGACGCGGAGACTATATTTTATGGGACGAACTCGATCATGCTTCGATAATCGAAGGTCGTCGTTTGTCTTTCTCTACTCCGGTGAAATATCGCCATAACGATATGCAATCGTTGGAGGACCAGTTGCGTAATTGCAATCCTGATAAGGTGAAATTGATAGTGACCGATGGCGTGTTTTCTATGGAAGGCGATGTAGCCAATCTTCCTGAAATCGTACGTCTGGCTAAGCAGTATAATGCAGCAGTGATGGTCGATGAAGCACATGGTATAGGTGTTTTCGGACGAGACGGACGTGGAACATGCGACCATTTTGGTGTGACCGATGATGTGGATCTCATTATGGGTACGTTCAGTAAATCATTTGCTTCGTTGGGCGGTTTTATCGCTACGGATAAGGTAACGGCAAATTATTTACGTCATAACTCTCGTTCCTATATTTTCAGTGCAAGTATTACACCGGCTTCGACTGCGGCGGTGGGTGCTGCTTTGGATATTATGGAGAGTGAACCGGAACGTATAGCCAACTTGTGGGACGTGACGAATTATGCTTTGGAAGGATTCAGACGTATAGGTTGTGAGATAGGGAATACATGTACGCCTATTATTCCGTTGTTTATTCGTGATAATGAGAAAACATTCCGGGTAACTCGCGATTTGTTTGATGAGGGTATTTTTGTTAATCCGGTTGTTTCTCCGGCTGTTGCGCCTAAGGATACGTTGATAAGATTTTCTCTGATGGCTACGCATACACGAGCACAAGTAGATGTGGCTCTTGAAAAAATCGAAAAGTGTTTCAAACACTTGGATATTATCAAATAAGTATATAAGTATAGTTTGTTTTTAATACCGTTGGAGAGTTCCTCTCCAACGGTATTTTTTTAGGCAGTAGAGTTTTATTTGAGTTATTTAAAAAACTTACCCACCTTATTGAAATAAGGTGGGTAAGTTAAAATCGGTTGAGACTAACGTATTAGTCATCTATGTCGATTAGGTTGAAATTTAAATCGAATGTAAGCTCTAATCGATTCGTAAGTTTCACTTCATAATCTCTTTTGTTCCTATCGATTTGTACAATTTGTGTATCTGGATAGTTTTGAGATACATAGCTTGCAATTTGTGCAGGAATGATAGCTGTTGGCACTGTCGAATATTTACATTCAACTTCTTTCCATTCACCATCTTTCAAAAATTCGACTTTGGAACCATTGGTGAAAACAACTTCATAACGGGTTTCCAGAAAATCCCGTTCGAGTTTTGCCAAAGCGACTTTCTCTTTCGGGAAATGTGTCTTGATGAACAGCTGTGCTTTTTGAGGTAATTGGGTAACAGCAATGGGTTTGTCGTTATCGGCGCAAGCCGTAGAAATACCAAGAGCCATTAGAATTGTTGTAAGAATCATTAGCTTTTTCATAACATTCAAAAATTATTAGTTAGACATTGTTTTAATTTGATGATACAAAGATTAGGAGCAATTTTGAAATGAATTTGAAATTCTGGGATATTATTTGAAAAAAATCGTTTTTTTAGTTTATGGCCAAGTAATGGAGAAATAGTGCTTCGACTCTTTGAACTGATATTCTATATGCAGATTGTAATATCGACAAACCGCTTTTACCAGGGCCAAGCCTAATCCGGTAGAACCTTCTTTTTTGCTTCCCTGATAAAATCTTTCGAATATGTGTTCGGTGTCCAAAGGCGTTGTTCCATCATTGGCAATTGTCAGGGTGCGATTGATAAGAGTGATTTCGATATTGCTGTCTTGTGTTGTATGTACATATGCATTTTTAAGTAAATTGGTAATTAATGTAGAGGCCAAAGACTCATTCATTAAAACAATGAATGTTTCAGGAATGTTTATTGTATAGGAAATATTTCGTGATGAGTATATTTCGTTGTATAGAGAGATTTGTTCTTTAATTATAAAAGCTAAATCTACATTTGTGCTCTCGGGGAATTGTCCGTTTTCAATTTTTGTAAGTAGTAGTAACGTTTTATTGAGTCGAACTATATGCCCCAATGTTCTTTGCATCTTAAATAGCTCTTCTATTTGTGTTTCATTGAGTTCTGTGTTATCGAGCAGCCATTCGAGACGATTCCCTAAAATGGCTAAGGGAGTTTGTAGTTCATGAGAGGCATTCCCTATAAATTGTTTTTGTTGCTCGAAAAGTTCTTCCGAACGATTTGCCGCTTCTTGTGCCGCGACATTGAGCTTGTGAAATTCAGAAATATTCGTATCGTTGGGTACTGGTGCATTGCGTCTGCCCGGTATGTAATTGTCGAGCCAGTGTAACAGTGCATACAGCGGGCGCATGTTGCGGTGGAAAATCCATATTGTCGATCCTATTATCGTTATGAGAAGTACGAAGTAGAGGAGTATGATCCAAAATAAAATAGTCCTGACCAAATCGTCTTTTTCGAAAGTCGGTATGGCGACTTTCAGTTCATAGTAATTATCATCATTATCTAAGAAAATGGTGGAGAGGATGCGTGCTGGTTCTGTCTCTTCTTTTTCTGGAATGTAGACTTCGGCATCGTAATATTCGATATGGGGTTTTGATGAAGCATAGGCTTCGTCAATGGGAGTTATGGAATAACTATTATTAGATCCACTATTTAAGGAAGGCAATTCTCTGCCGGCAAGCATGCGTATAATTATCAATTCGGAATAATCTTCCAGCGTATCATCGGCTTCGTCGTTGATTTCTTCTACCATCATAAAATAGAAGAGAGTTGCCCAAAGCGCCATGAGCGGAATCAAAATTAAAGATAAACGTAAAGCTATACGGTATATGAGTTTCATGAGACGGTGATTTTATTCGATTGGCGGAACGAGTTTGTACCCAAATCCATATATGGCTTTTATTTCTATGTTGGCTCCTGCATCAATAAGTTTGCGACGTAAATTTTTCATTTGAGCATATACAAAATGAAAATTGTCTGCTTGGTCGGCATGGTCTCCCCATACGGCTTCGGCAAGGACCGATTTATCTACTAAGTGATTGGGGCGTTGCATGAAATAGAATAGAATGTCGAATTCTTTTTTTAATAAGGATAACTCTTTGTTATTGACCAACACCCGGGAGCTCTCGGGTTCAAGGGATACATTCCCTAAAATCAATGCCATTTCTCCACCGCTTTTTCCTCGCCGTAACACACTTTTTATACGGGCTAGGAGTTCGGCGGTATGAAATGGTTTAGGGAGGTAGTCATCGGCTCCCATATCCAATCCGAGAATTTTGTCATCAAGGGAATCACGAGCGGATATGATAATGATGTTTTCTCTTTTTCGTAACTCTTTCAGGTGTTTTAGTAGTTGTAGCCCATTCCCGTCGGGCAACATGATATCGAGTAAAATACAGTCGTAACTGTAAGCTGCGATTTTAGCATCTGCTTCGGAGTAAGTGCTGGCAGTTTCGACTACATAGCGCTCCTGTACTAGTGCTCGTTGCATAATTTCCCGCAAGGAGGGTTCGTCTTCTATGATAAGTATTTTCATGTATCAAATTTATATGTTCAATTTTGTAGAGAATTTAAAATGATGAAAAATTGTATTGGGGAAAAGGGGAATAAAGTAAGTAGTCTTGATTATTTTATTTCCTTTTTGGAATAAATAAAAAGGAATCTACATAAAATGTAGATTCCCCATATGAGAGCAAGAAGTAAATTATTCTGTTACTTCTTCGAATGCGTCTTTCCCAAGTCCGCAAACTGGACATACCCAATCATCTGGAATATCTTCAAATGGAGTACCCGGAGCTATACCTCCATCAGGATCACCTACTGCTGGGTCATAAACCCATTCACAAGCTGTGCAAATGTACTTTTTCATACAAAATTTTTTTAATAAAACATATTTGGGGTATAAATCAGAAATGTACTAATTCTACCAAAAGTAAAAATAGGTATAATTCGTTTAGAAACCAAATTATCCAGAGTTTCTTTTTATAACCATCTCAATTTCCTAACAAAAGAAGAATACTTTTGTTTTGTATCGAGGGGAGGATATTGTTCAAACCAATCCGTGCAAGGTCTATTTTTTATAGATTCGCGATACCTGTCAAATCTTGAAATAGCTGTCTTTTGTTGAAAAAGAAAAACCTCAAAAGATTACGTATTAAGCTTTTGAGGTTTTATTCCTTGTTGTAGCGAATCTTTTTTTTATTCATCTTTTCACTCAAATAGCCACTGTGGGGCTGTTGATAGAGCCCTTTTGTCAGATTTTTGGCTCGTTCTCGGCTCGATCTAAGTTTCTTTCGGCCATCAAAATTTTAATAGTTCTTTCCTTTTCAGCCAAGAGCTCTTTTAACATCTCTACTTCCCCCTGGGTGATGTGTACGTTTGCGTTTCCGAAGAATGTTGTCGCGCTTATGTCACTCACATGGTTTCCGGGAACATCATCGAAAAAATAGGAGGCAGAGATACCTATCGCCTTGCAGATCTTATCCAGGAGCTCGCAATCGATTGAGTTTTTCCGCACAATGGACGATAGATAGGTCGGGGTGATTCCTACCTCTTTGGCAATATCTTTCCGAACGATTCTACGCTCGGTCATAATTCGATTCAATTCAGGTCCTATATTTTTCATAATACAACAGATTGTTAATTATATATAAATAATTAGTTTCATAATCAAACAAATAGTTTATTGAATCAATCTATTTGTATATTTGGGTTTATAAATATAACAACAATTTTATAAATGTAGAAATTTATGGGAAAACAAACAAAAGATTCTATCGCTTTATCCGAGTTCCTTTCCACCTTTTCGTCGAATGAATGTACGGTCGCCATCGACAAAATAGTTACAGGCTGTTTAGTGTCGAGGCGTACGGTGTATAACTGGAAATACGGCCTCTGCCGAATACCTGAATTACACAAGAACAAAATTGAAGAAATTTTTGGGCAACAGATATTCTCGAGGCCTCTAATCTGTGAAAAATGACATGGACGAACTATTTACTGCCTCCATTGAATTTTTCATCTTTAACGATGAACTATGGTATAGAAGTGGGGGCAAATCACCGTGCCGATTAAAGGTACAAGACTACGACATTGTGACCTTAATTGCGAATCTGATTGAAAAGTTCTATCCAAAAGCATATATCGCTTTGGCCTCTGAATATGCCAAGAGCAAGGCTAATCTTCCACTTTTCCGATATCGGATTGTCTCGAGATTCTGTCGCTGCAACTTTGGCAACATAGACAATATCATAGACATCGAAGCCTCTACCTTCCATTTTGAGCACGTTCTTTGTCCTCTCCGGGGAGAATGCAAATTTGAAAATATTGTATGTCACCCTGAATTTGAGAGCCATATCTCGAAAGCCGAGAAGAGAATCCTGGAAAGATGGTATCGTGGAGAGTCGAAAGAAGAAATAGCCGATGCTCTGTTTTTGTCTATACACACGATAAACAACCATATCCGAAATGCCTTCCAGCGGCTGAACATTCACAATAAAGCCGAATTTGTAAGGTTCGCAGACTCAAATAATCTATTCAAATGAAAAAATACAACAAATTCGATATTGATAGGGTGAAATCGGCGGCAGATATTCGCGACTTTATACCAGGACTCTCTGGGCGCGGAGCAACTCAATATTGCGAGTGCCCCGAGTGCCATAAGTCGGGACGGAACAAGGGGCTTTGTGTCACGCATAAAACCAATATGGATATTGCGAAATGCTTCTCTTGCGGGTTCACTATAAATGGAGCTATCGATGCCGTTCAATATTATGATAAGGTTGAGTTCATAGAAGCCCTTCAAATTGTAGCATCGCGCTATAATATTCTTCTCGAAACAGAATCGGAGAAGCGGCAGAGGGCTATCGACCGAAGCCGAGAGAAAGTAAAGCAGTCGTTTTGTCTCTCTCAACTGGAAGCCAGTGGCCTTACGGTGAAAGATGTCACGGCAAAAGTTCGCCTCGACGATAAAAGTGGGGAAATCTATCTGCCGGCATTCCAGCGAGGCGGTATGGATAAGTATTTCAACATCAACAAGAACGATGATGAAATGCTCATTTACTACTACGACCTTTGGGGGAACCCTGTTCAATATGCCACGCGAGGCGCCGCCGGCAGTCTCAAACCATACGTCAGGATCCGATGGTCGAATCCATCGTTACATCTTGATAAAGATGGCCGGGAGATCAAATACCAGACACCCAAGGGGGCTTCGACAAAGTTCTATATTCCTCAATATATCAGGGAGCGATTCCTTTCCGAAACTCACATCGAGACTCTCATCGTTCAGGAGGGGGAGAAGAAGGCAGAGAAGGCCTGCAAGCACGGCATTGCTTCTATCGGTATTCAAGGAATTTACAATATCGGGAATGCCGAGACTGGGTTAATCCAGGATCTTCAGTACCTGGTTCAAAAATGCACGATAAAGAATGTTGTTCTGTTGATGGATAGCGACTGGGACCACCTTCACCGCGAGATTCAGATAGGGGACCACGTTGATCAGCGGCCGAATCAGTTCGCCAAGGCCGTTATCAAATTCAAGCAGTACGTTCAGACAATGCACAATATCGGGGTGTCGGTTGACATCTTCTTCGGCCACATCAACGACACACCCTCGCACGACAAAGGTATCGACGACTTGCTGTGCAACACGCTCAAGGGTAGGGAAGAGGTGCTGAGAAAGGAGATAGACACCGTTATGCACACCCATGACGGAAAAGGACAATTCCTTGACATACACAAAATCACATCGAAGACCGATTTTCAAATCAAGGATTTTTGGCTGTTGAACGATAGAGATGGATTCTTCGAGCGTCACAAGGAGGAGCTTTTACAAATTCCTAATTTCCGTTTTGCCAAGATAAACTACCGAATTGAGGACGGCAAACTTGTCCAGGCATCGCGCTATTCGAGTGAGAGAGACTTCTGGGTCATCGGGGCGAATGATAAGGGGAAGAAAACTGTCGACTTCGACTATATCGAGGCCCTGCAATTCATTTCAGCCAATGGCTTCTATCGCATTCACACTTCCGACTTGGAGGTCGATCAATATAAGTTCGTTCGCATCGACGACGGCGTCGTCCATCTTTCTGGGCCAACCGAAATTCGCGATTTCGTGTACTATTACGCGCTACAAACTTGTAAAGATCGCGATGTAATTACGATGCTGGCCTCCCGGCTCGGTTCTCTCCTGGGTCCTGATAAGCTCGAACGGATAACGAAGATAGACGATAACTTCGACAATTTCGAGCCGCACATCCAACGTATGTACTACCGAAACGGCCAAATTCAGATAACATCGCGCGGAATTGAGTTCGGTGATTTGCTGGGGCAGGTGTGGAGCGACAAAGTCATACGCCGAAAGTTCAAGCGGGTTCCCGTTATTGATAAAATCGAATATGACCCGGCCGCCGGCTTTTCTGTTTTTCCGACAGAAGAGGGGAAAGCCTGTGAATTTTTCCAGTTCATCTGCAATACTTCCAATTTTTGGAACATACCAGGGCACACACCTACTGACCAGGAGGAGCGGGAATTTCAGCAGCATGTCGTCAACAAGATTACATCTATCGGGTTTCTCATGTGCGACTACAAATATCAAACCGAGTTGAAGGCGGTTATCGCGATGGACGGCCAGATGGGAGAGGTTGCCCAGTCAAATGGACGAACCGGTAAGTCGCTAGTTGGGGCGGCACTCGCAAAAATACTCGATCAGACGGCTATCGACGGGCGGAATACCAAAAACGACGATGATTATATCTACTCAAATGTAACGCCGAGAACTCGAAATATCTTTATCGATGACGTCAAGGTAAATTTCGATTTCGAGCGCTTTTTCTTCGCTGTAACCGGCGACCTGGCTGTCAATCCGAAGACCAAGGCGCGGTTCATCATTCCCAATGAGAAGTCGCCCAAATTCTACATCACTACCAACCACGCCATCAACGCCAACAACCGCTCAGCGCTCGAGCGCATCACCTATATGGCATTCTCAGACTGGTACAACGACAACCATCGGCCTATCGATGATTTTGGACACCAGTTCTTTGCCGATTGGGACGAGGATCAGTGGAACCTTTTCGATAATTTCATGGCCGAGTGTTGTATGTTCTACTTCAAATCTATGGCCGAAAGTTGGTACCGAACCGGTCAAGGTGCGGTGCCGCCGCCGATGCGAGACATCAAGATGAGAACTCTCAAGCAGCAAATGGGAGAGGCTTTCGTTCAGTGGGCAGAAACCTATTTCGACGAGTCGGCAAACAATCTGAATGAACGCATACCGAGAAAGACCATGTACGATGCCTATCACAGTTCGTTCCCCGACAGTAAATTCGGGGTTACTCCCTCCAATTTCCGCACGAAGGTCGTGCTCTACTGCGATTTCAAAGGGTACCATTTCAATGTATCGAGACCGAACAAGTCCGGCATATCGTTCCGAAACTGGATTGACGAGCACCCCGGAGAGACATTCGTGGGAGAAGCGGACAAATCGGGTGGCGTAGAATATTTCGGAGTATTCAGTCTTGATTTTGCAAAGAAACAACCATTTTAATTTTAGAATATGAGTGTGAATTTTAATCCCTATGAAAACTACCGGATTCGGGTTTTTGAAAACTCAGGCGAACTTCGGAATTACAAGAAAGATGTTGTTGTTGACAATCGTCGAGAACGTGTCGTACTTCTTATCGGGCAGGTCGCGCCCGATAAGTTTGCAATCGGATACGATATCTTCTTTGCTGATGGGCGGCGAGCCTCTCGTCTTCCATCGTTGGAATATGGCTATTTTATGAAGGAACGAGAGGCGAAACTCTATTTCCTGGGATATATTAAGCAGAACCAGGCAAGGTTCTTGCCTTCGACTGTTGAAGCGGTTGAAGAGCTGATTCGTTCAACTATTCAACCAGCACTTTTTTGAGGAGAGGGTCTGGAGAAGATATTCAGGAGGGCCAGTGCATTATTGTACTGGCCCTTATTGGTCTCTTAATTCCAGGCTTTATCCCCCGCACCCCCTTGTCGGGAAAATGTATGGAAAGTGCAACCGTACAAAAAACACGAAAAACGCTGAAAATCAGATATACATAAGTATGTGTATATATATTCTTTTCTTTTTAATTATTTTGAATCTTAATAATAGTAGAAAAATTGTACTTTCGTACGGTGGTAAATTTACCTTTTGATAATCAGGACATTGATTTCGTACTTTTCTAAATCTCTTCCAGTGCAAAACAGTGCGCACTGTGCAGAAGTACGACAAAAATTTTGGTGCGGAAAAAGTACGGTTGTACGCATCTATTTCTCAGGTATTTACTTGTTCCGCGTACTCCTGCACTATTTTTTTGTGATTTTTCATAGAATACACATATAGAAATATTTTAATCCTTTTTGTTCATTTTGTTGTTTATATATTCACAATTCGTTTTATTATTTATATATTTGTGTATTAAATTCTTACGCCATGTCTCAATACTATGTTTATATCCATTTGGAGAAATATCTTGCCGAATGGTTGCTTCATCAGTTTGGCCAAAATGGCCAGATACGCTTTCCGAGGGGGAGTGCCGAAAACGATATTTTGGAGTATTCTCTGACGACGCAGCCGGCCGATATCCCGGTTCCGTTGAAATCTCCCGATTCTTTGGCGATTGAGATTCCCTATTTCAAAACGAAGGATCCTCGATATTACAATTTTCTACCACCCCGAGCGAAGAAGACCCTTGAGCGGACGATTTATATTCGATTCCGAATTGAGCTTTGGAATGAGCTGCACACTTTCGACAGTCTGTTCCACAATCTTTCTGACCTCATTTGGACCTTTATGGAGAAACACGAAATATCCGACGATCCGAAGAGCTGGGAAACTATTCGACAGATGTATTTTCGTATGAGAAAGACGTATCAAAAAAAGCAGCAAAGAAACGCTACGACCTCAAAGGAAGAATTTAACAGAAAAGCACAAATCGCACAATAACAAATATTTAGCAATGAAACAAATTTTACCGGGCATTTGCCGTTTACAGGTTGTCAGTTGTAGTATGCTCCCGCCGAATGTCTCTTTGAAAAGCAAAGCGAATTTGCCTGTTTCTGTGTTAGCGGACACAACAGAAATATCTTTTGTCGGCTCCCCTAAATGTGAGTATAACATAGAGAACGATAACAATTCAACAAGTGAGAAAACGACGTTGGAATTCCTTACAGACGAGTATTTCCCGTTTGATGAACAAAATGTTGCCTTTATCATATCATGTGCATCGGGTAAATCTTATTTGATTGGGGCCCGAGAGTCTCCTTTCCCAGTTGTCAATGTAAAAGAGATTATCGGTCCGCCTTCGGGAGACTCGGCCGGTTTTCAGATTGAAATCTCTTGGGTTTCTATAAAATCGCTCATCCCGTTGAATTTATAGTCTTTTATTGCTTGTTGCCCAGATGTTACCTTTGGCTAAAAAGGTAATTCTATGGCAAAAAAATTTGACCTTAAGCTCAAAGGATATGTTGGCGGATACGACTTCGACTCTAATTATGTAGAGTATATCCTTGAGAAAAGCGAATCGAAAGAGGTAAATGTGCTCATCGACTCGCTGGGAGGAAGTGTCGCTTCTGCTCTTTCTATCTGTGAGGCATTTCGCCGGCACGGGAATGTTTCTGTTCACTATGTTGGCATGAATGCCAGTGCTGCGACGGTAGCATCGTTGGGTGCTAAACATGTTAGCATTGCAACCTCGGGAATGTATCTCGTTCACAAATGCAGCACGGTGATATCCAAGTGGGCCAGCATGAACGCCGACCAGCTTCGCAAGTTAATCGAGGAGTATGACAAACAGAAGAAGGACCTCGAGAAAATCGATCTTAACATCGCGACGATGTATGCGAACAAATGCAAGAAGGATAAACAAGCACTTCTCGACTTGATGAAGGTCGGAGGGTGGCTTACGGCGCAAGAGGCTCTCGATTGGGGGTTCGTTGATGAAATCTGTGATCTACCTGGCGATGTCACCCCCAAAGTTACCGCCCAGGTGATAGAGGATCTTTCCGAAGCCGGTATTCCTTTGCCTTTCTCGGTACAGGATCGAAACGACTCACTCATGGAGAAAATCTTCTCGATGCTCTCCTCATTTTTCCGTGGAACCACTCAATATCAACAACAAACCGCAACGATGAACAAAAACTACCAATCTATTCTCGGGTGCCTCGGGATTGAGGTAATCGAGGAGACCGGCGGGAAATTTACCCTTTCCGTCGAGCAAATGGAAAAACTGGATTCCAGCTTCCAGGAGATGAATTCCCGTCTCACCGAGCTCAAAGAGACCATCGCCCGCAAGGATACCGAGCTCGAAGCCCTTCGTAAGAAGCCGGCAGAAGACACGAAACATGTCGTTGACGACAAATTGGCTGAAAAGGAGAATTCTCCATTCGGCTCGTATGTCGAAAACGTACAACAAGCAAAAGATTTGTTTAATCAAATTCCTTAACAAGTATGGCACATAATATCTCATTTTCCGACGAAGCATACCAAAAGGCTGCTGAGAAGTGGAGACAGCAGTTGCTTCTTATTCCTATGCTTTCCTGTCAAGATTCACTTCGGTTCATGACCGGCATTCCTGGAATCAGAAATAAAGAGCATGTTGGAACTGCAAAGTCAAATGCCCAGTTTGGCCCTTACAAGGCAAATAAAAACTCATCTTCCACAACTGAGGTGAAATATCGAGAGCTCGAAACATTTTTTGGAAATGTATGTGAGGATTTTGAGCCCAACTCGGTTATTACGATGCTGTTAGGTCAAAATGCTTCATTCTTGGGTGATGGGCAGAAAACGGCACCTTCTGCAAAACTCGTAATAGCTTCCGTTCTTAAAAGCCTTGGAGAAGAATTGCATAATGTTCTTTTTACGGCTAAAAGAAATGCGGAAGGGGATACCTCTGCCGACCTATTCAACGGCTTTACCACCATTGCCGATACTGAGGTCGAGGCTGGGAACATTTCCACGGAGAAGGGGAATCTCTTAAAGATTCCTACCGGTTTCAGTGAAGCTGATGCGCTCGATGTGGCCAAGACTATTGAGCGGAAAGCTCACCCGGTTCTCCGGGCTACTGAGAAGTTCCTCTACTGTTCACCCGAATTTGCCGATGCCTACAACGATGCCTATATGCTCACCCATGGTGGCATCGTGTACAACAAGAAATTCGAGCAAACAATCGTAGAGGGATCGAACAACAAGACTACGCTGGCACCGCTTACATGTCTTGCTGGTTCTTCCAAGTTTTTCTTGGCTCCCAAATCGAACATGCTTTATGGATATGACAGTTTGTCTGACCAAGAAAGAATTCAAGTCGATCGTTTCAAGCCTTTTATGCTGACCCTCTCGGCTGCCATGTTCTTCGGTGTTCAGTTCTATTCGATTGATCCACGCATGCTGCTCATGGTCGATGCCACGCAAGGCTAGTTTTTAACCGCTAAAATTCTAATTATGGCAGAATGTCTTAATATTCAAAAATCGCTCGGGTGGTGCCAAGGCACCCCCGTGCTTCCCGGTGTCCGTCGCCGGTTGTATTATATCTCGAAAGCTGAGATCCTGGAATGGCCTACGTTACCACGTGACGATAACGGAAGGGCTACCTCGGCAGAGTTGACAGGAGATTTTAAGCTCAACGCCGATTCCAAATGGAAGTACATCGATCATCTCCCTGAGAAGTCCCAACTTACCAGTGAAGCTCAGGGTGAGGTGCCAAGCCAGACACAGCTCAACAAGTTGACGATTGTACACCCGGGAGTAGGTGCCGAGGCTTCGGCTGCTGCAGCCTATATCAACAACAACGACAACGTCTATCTTGTACAGGATATGTCCGACAAATGGCGAGTAGTGGGTTGTGAGCGTTGGCAAACGAAATCAACCGTCGCTCAGGATCTTGGCCAAGGACCTACGGGAACAGCTTCTACAACCATTTCGGTCGAGGCTACCGATGAAACTCCGGCTCCCTTCTACAAGGGGAAAATTGAAACAGAAGATGGTGATTTCATGGCCGATGGATCGGAAGTTCCTGGTGCGTAATTAAAAAGTGGTCGAGAGTATGGAAGGATTAGGACGGACTCCTGAACGATGTGCCGGAGAATAACTTCGATACTCTCGATTTTTTGTCTGACGGAATAATTTGATATAGAAATATTTGAATGATGGACCAAAAACTAACGGAATCCTTACAAAAATGGCTCGCTACGCCCAAAGAACAGCGAGACTATGAACAGGGTAACATCTATCTTTTTCGCCTCTGTGGCAATAAAATTCAGTATCGCAATCTTGCGACGAATCCGGCCAGGCATGCAGAGTTCATCTCTCGGCAGATTCAGAAGTATGTCAATTTCCGAGTGCGGGAATTTACGCATGACCAGGTGAAGCAGATGGAAGCTCAGGTCGAGAAGATTGTTGAGAAACGCCTCTCTCTTGAGGAGTCCAATCCGGCGAATGACTTCAAAAAGGGCAAACGGGCCGACCACGATTCGCTCCCCGAGGAGATTCAATCGCTCTATGTCGAGAACCTGGGCATTACCCAGCGGATGCGCGATGTGCAGACGAGGCTCCGATTGCTATCTACCGAGGAGTCACCATGCCCCGACAGCGAGCGCTACCCCTTCTTGCAGGAGTTGATTGCGCTCGACAAGAAAATCCATGATAACTGGGAGAGATACGACCATTATGCACCGGTTCCTGAGAAAGACGATGAATCCCAAACTCCCGGGGAGGGAGATAGTACATCGGCGCCAGAACAGGACAAGGAAGTTCTCAAAGAAGAGACTACCGAGCAGAGCAAAAAAGCCCAACTCATAGTTAATCTGAGCAAAGGGAAATATAAAAAGAATCCCACCCCGGAACTCAAAGCAAAGATTCTTGAAAATTACGCACTTATCGGAAGCCCTTCTGATAAGTTAACGGAAGAATTGAAACAGTTAGGCATTCTTGAATGAAAAGAGGTCTGACGATAGGGAATATCCTCTCACCGCTCGACAAGGCCCCATTCCAGGTTTATCTCGACAACACCATACAGATTGCCGATATTCTGGAATGGGTTCTCGGGCAGGTCGGTCGATCGGAGGTATGGCAAACGTCGTTTTCCATCTCTGAGGAGTTCCTGCGCCGACTTTTCTTTATCGAAAAATCCGGAGCTGTATCCCGATTTTCTTTGATACTCGACCATAAGGCAACCAACAAGACTCTCTCGTTGTGGGCTTTTATTTCGCAGGTCATTGAGAATACCTACCTTGCCGATAACCACAGCAAGGTTCTTCTTGTCAAATCCGAGTCCGGAGACACCGTCTCGGTGATTACTTCGCAGAATCTTACCCGGGGCAACCGTTTTGAATCCACACTCATAGCCACCGATAAGGCCCTGTTCAGCACCCTACAATCTCGAATTGAAGAGATGATAAAGAACCATTCAGTACCGCTTTATGAATTACTCACTCAAAGAATTGGAGCAGATTGAAAAATTGGCAGCTCTTTACATGCCCATCTCTGATATCGCTGTAATTATCGACGTCCCGGCCGAATCGTTACGCGCCGAGATCGCGATGAAAGAGTCTGATGCCCATAAGGCTTACATGAGAGGAAAGACGGGGGCGAAACTTAAACTTCGGAAACAGGAGATGACCCTTGCCATGGTGGGGTCGCCGCTTGCGTTGGAGAATTGTCGAAAGAATCTGATGGATATGGAGGACGACGAATAATCATGCCACTACCTGCTACCTTAGAAATATGCCAGCTCGACCTCTTTACGGCCGAGGCCGAGCTTAGGGAGAAATACGATGAAATCACCGTTCGGCGCCTGTTGCGTCTGCGTGACATGTATTCCTGGGTAGTTGCCAATCCAGATGCCAAGGATCGGCAGTTTGTTGACACTCTCATTTCCCGGTATCACATTTCCCAGGCCTCTGCTTATTCCGATCTCGCTATAATCAAGGCAATGATTCCAAGAATAGCCGAGGCATCGCGCGACTATCATCGTTGGCGGGCCAACGAGATGCTCTTGGAGACATACCAGATGGCCAAAAAGCGCAAGGATACCAAGACCATGGAGCGAGCCGCTTCCAGTTATGCCAAATACAATCGGGTAGATATCGAGGACGAGAGAGCCATGCCATACGACCAAATCGTCGTGCAACCCTTTACGGCTACCGACGATCCCACGGTGCTGGGAATTAAACCAATTCCCAACATTAACGAGAAAATCAAGGAGATGCTCGATAAATATCGGAAAGAGACTATCGACATCGAAGATATTGAGTTTGAGGAAGCCGACCTCGAGGAAGATGAACTCTTTGGAGATGGAAGCACAAAATAAGGTCTATTTCAACGGGCCGCAGCGGCTCACCCAGCTCATCGGAGCCAACACTACGGTAATTGTCGCCGGGCGTCGTACCGGTAAAACCGACAGTATCGCCTCGCCGTTTGTTCTCCGGAATATGCAGCGAATGCCGGGTTCTACCGGAGGAATCGTCGTGCCTACGTTCAAACACGGCCTCACGAACACCCTCCCGGGGCTCTTTGCAGCCTGGAAGCGATGGGGATTTCTTAACGGGGTTCACTACGTTGTAGGTCGGCGACCGCCGAAAACTTTTGCGAGGCCCATCACCGAGCCGGCCGACTATGAGCACGTTATCTCCTTTTATAACGGTTCGGTAGCCATCATTATATCCCAGGACCGCCCAGGCTCCTCAAACTCGCTCACTCTCTCCTGGGTGCTCGTCGATGAAGCCAAGTTCATCGATTACAAAAAGCTCAAAGAAGAGACCCTCCCAGCCAATGGAGGCATTAAATCCTATTTCGGGGCTCACTCCTGTAACCACTCGCTGATGATTTTGAGTGACATGCCACAGACTCAAAAAGGGTCGTGGTTCCTGCATTACAAGGATAAGATGGACATCGAATTGATAGAGACAATCAAGGCGACCGTCTTCGAGATATGGAAGACCAAGAACCGCATTCGTGAGCTTAAGAAGGCCGGAAAGCCGGTGCCCAAGTATTTACAAGGCTATATCCGACGTCTCGACACTAATCTCAACAAAATGCGCTCGGTGGCTGTCTATTACCGAGAGTATTCCTCTATCGAGAACCTGCAACTGTTGGGTGAGAATTACATCAAGCAGATGAAGCGCGACCTCACGCCTAAGACCTTCCAGACATCTATTCTCTGCCAGCGTATCGGCATCGCTAAGGACGGGTTCTACTCCTCCATGCGCGAAGCGCATAAATACAACGCCAGTGATTTCGACTACCTCGATTCGCTGGGCTATGACTTCGATCCGGCTCTTCTCGATAGCCGGGCCGATAAGGACGTGAACCCGCTCGAACCTATCTGCATCGGCATGGACTACAACGCTAACATCAACTGGATAGTCGCCGGGCAACCTTCCGGGCGTCGGCTCAACATCATAAAATCGTTCTTCGTCAAATTCGAGCGGAAAATCCCTGCTCTTATCGATGATTTCTGTACATACTATGCGAATCACGAAAATAAGACCGTTGTCTATTACTACGATAGCACCGCCCTGGGCTCAAACTATGCAATCAACAATCAAGATTTCCACTGGGTGGTTTGCCACGAATTTGAGCGGCATGGCTGGGAGGTCATCGATTTTTATCTGGGCAACCCCATGCGACACGATGAGAAGTATCTGCTCATAAATCAAGGGTTCGCAGGCAAGCAGCGGTTAATGCCATTCTTCAATCGCCAGAATAACGACGATCTTATTCTGGCGATACAATCTGCCGGCGTATCGCGGGGGCGGAACGGGTTCAAGAAAGACAAGGGTGGGGAAAAGCACGAAGAGTCTGAGGAATCCCTGCTCGAGCACCGAACCGACGGTACCGATGCTTTCGATACCTTATACATTGGGTGCGAAAAGTTCCCGCAGAATGCCCTATATCGCTATTCTTCTAACGGAGTTGTGTGAAAACTTCATAGATTCAATTTAAGTTTCTCGAAGTCCCGGCTTGTGAAAGTCGGGGCTTTTTTGTCTTTTTGGAGAATGCCGAGGAGCTCTATTTTTGAGTGCAAATAGAAGGCGTATGATAGTAAGTCTCAATACTTGGTTTAGTGATGTTGTCTTTACCTCGACATTCCCGGACCTTGAATTGGTTTCGGATCAGGGCTGGGAACAACTCGAACTTTGGGCAGAAGAACAATTGATATTCTCTGTCAACCTTTATGTGAATGAAAATGGCCGTATTTATTGGACCAATTTAGGACAAGTAATGGAGCAATATATGATTGAAAATCAGTTGTCATTTGCTTCTTTTTCGCTCCGGGATCTAACTGTTGTAGTAGCGGAGAATCGATTCCGCCGGGATTTTGTGGCTGTCTTTTCCAGCTATTTTATGGACGATTATGCTGAAGCTTTTATCGAGGAAAATTTCCTGACAACTCTTTCGGCGAAACAAATTTCGACGTTGGCATACGATATGGTTCCTTTCATTTCAAAGAAGGGCGAGGATATCACTAGTCGCCATCATGTTGTATTCTATGCCGATGGTGTACTCGAAGCAATGGACTGGGAGACTGCCGAAACAGAAGAAAAGGATATTGCCTTGCACAATATCAATGTATCGGCCAAGTATTATGTATCGGAAATCCAGGAATCATATCCTGGCAAGGAGATAAAGCTTTTGTCCTTCTCGGTGTCGGTCGGACCTCGGAATATCACTTATTACGTCACTGATCGGAAGAATCTCACCCAGATGTTTTTTATAAATGCTTTCAATGTGTTTGAACTTTTTGAGGTCCAGGGCATCACCACCACCAAAACAAAGGTCGAGCGCGACACGGCAGTGGTCAATCACCGAGAGGTATTCTACGATCGAACTATTGAAAAGAGCTATGAGGTGCAAACTTCTGCTCTTTCTTCTCCTGTTAAGGATTGGGTGGAGCAATTTCTTTTCTCGCCTCTCGTGAAGATGTTTGACCCCAACGCCGATTCTATCAATGAGATGGCTGAAATTCTTATTACCGAATCCACTTGCGAAATCAGTAACTCAAATACCGAACTCAGCAAAGTGAAATTTACTTGGAAATATGCCGATGTCTATCCCAGGATAAATTCAATCAAAAGAAAAACAGAAGGCTCATTTTCGCAGCAGTTTGAGTTCCAATTTAAATAGTTTCTATGGCACGTTCTATTCACATCAATACCATGCGGGAAATGTTCAAGTCTGGTGATCCCGTTGATATAACTCTTTGGACCAAATCCGGTCAGATACAGCACTGGCGGAATTGTATATCTCTACGCTATGACTTTTACAAAGGGGTTCGTCGGGTGAAGCTACTCGACAGCCGCCAAATTCGCACTGTACGCGATGTTTGCATCTTTGAAATCAATAATTTAACAGTATTCTTATGAGTGATTTTGAGCCTATCAATTTTACAAGCATAGATGATATTCCTGGCATCAATGCAAAAGCTATGTTCTCTTCGGAATTGAGCAAAACAGAGTTTCGTGAAACAGGTGATCTCTCGCCTATACCCATAGGGGATAAGCATAAATATATGCCTTGGGGGACCGACGATCAGCTTCCGTATGATATTCTCGAGCTGATTGATCGCGACGAAACCCTGTCAACCTGCCAGATGTTCAACGCCGAAATCTGCTATGGGTCAGGGCTTCTCTACAACACCGTGGCGTGTTCGGAAAAGGTCAAGGAGGAAATTGATTCCTTCTTTGTAGGGAATAATATACCAGCCAGCTATCTGGGCGTATGCCAAGACTTCAAATACTTTGCCTTTTGCGTGAATGTGATTATTTTGAATGGAGATGGGTCTCGGATTACACGGCTTGTAAGGAAAGAAGCCTGCTATTGTCGCCTAGGAGTTGCCGATGCAAATGGTCGCATCGACAAACTATACTACGCGAATTGGCGGAAAACTAAGCCTCTGGAAGAACAGGTTGAAATCATCGACCTGCTTGACTTGAATGCGCCTCTCTACGACCTTATGGTCCGCATGGGTCGCATGACGGGTGACGACGGGGAAAAGCGCATGAGAACGAGAACCCGAAAATTTGCTATTCTGACAAAGGTGCCCACTCCCGATAACACCTACTACCCGATACCCTATTATGCGTCGCTATTTCGGGGCCGGTGGTACAACATTAAGCGACTTATTGGTCTGGCCAAGGAGGCCAAACTCAAGAACTCGGCTCCCATCAAATACCACATCGAAATTTCCGACAAGTACTGGCCCAGCATTTTCCGGGCCGAAGGAATCACAGATAGATCTAAACAAAAGGCGAGGGTTGTCGAAGAGAAGAAGAAGATACTCGAATTCCTCACCGGTGTCGAGAACAGCGGCAAAGCCTGGTTTTCGCAGTTCTACACCAACCCGAACGGTGACGTTGTACATGATGTCGTCATCAACAAGATAGAGACCGACAAGGAAGGCGGTGACTGGGCCTCTGATATCATCGAGGCCGTGAACATGATATGTTTCACCATGCGGGTGCATTCCAACCTGGTCGGTTCTGTGCCCGGAAAAGCTCAGACCAACAACAGCGGGAGCGATAAACGCGAACTCTATACTATTGCCCAGGCATTGCAGAAGCCTTATCACGATTTGCTCTTTACCGTTCACAACCTCATAATCCGATTCAATGGCTGGAAAGGTGCATATCCCGATTGCCCATTCATCATGCTCACGACACTCGACGAAAAAACAGACGCGAAAACAGTTACCACTAATACTCCCGAAACATGATTATCTCGAACGATTCCGAATTAAGAAGCTTGATCCCCAACGTCATGTCCACCGTAGAAGGGGAGAGTTCTCTCTACGAGAAAGTAAAGTCCTATATGGGGCTTGTTGAAGCCTCTCTGTCCGATATTTTTATCGGGCCCGAGATGTTGGCAAATCCCCAGTCGATGTCCGAGGTGCTGCGAAATGCCGCATCGGTCTATGTCGCTAACGAGGCATTCCGCATGGCTGTGCCATCGCTCGACCTCGTGCTCACCCCAAACGGCTTCGGTATCGTGAACAACCAGAATGTCGTACCGGCATCGAAAGAGCGAATCGAGCGCCTGATGTTCTCTTTGGCCCAGTTGCGCGATAAAGCGGCTTCTACTATGTTGATAGCTTTGGCAGATATAGATGGATATGCCGAGACTCCTCAGGGGAAGTGGTTCTCCGCTTCATTGTTCCTGCCGTTGGCCGATCATCTTTCCGGACTGGCCGATCCCGAGAAACCCATGTGGGACGAGTTTCTTCGGGTTCGGAATCTTGCAGAACCCCTCGAAAATGAGGCTGCCGATGAGTTTATTTCGCCCGAACTGATGGCTCGTTTACGCGTGGCGCCCTTCGAGAAAGGCTCGGTTTATGCCCCGCTGGCCAGCCGTGTCCGCCGGATTATCGCCAGGGCAATACCCGGAGCCCCTCTCAATAAAAGGGCGCTCACTGACCTTGTGAACTTTATTCGGGAGAATCCCGATAAATATCCCGAGTGGAAGAACTCGAAGACAGCCGAGCTCTTTTCTCCGCCTATTTTCGAGAACGACAAAAAGAGTTCGGGATATTGGTTTTGATATTTAACCCTTTTGATATGAATAGAATAGCGATTACATTACCCATTTCATGGATTGAGCTTACCGATAGACAGCTCTACTACCTGTTCAATTTGTTTCAGGACAATCTCTCGGCCGACCAGATCAAGACCTATTGCTTTTTCCTATGGGGAAAAATCCGGGTGGTATGCCGGTATGGAGAACATGATTTTGTCGTCAAGCACAACTCCGACACATTCAGGGTCAGTCGGGAATTGATTGCCTCGGCTATTCACGAGCTCGACTGGATCGATTCCATGCCCGAATACCCCGTCAGGATTTCGCGTATCGGTAGATACATAGCCTTGCCGGCCGACTTCCAGGGCGTTGAGCTGGAGAAGTACATCTACTGTGACAACCTTTACCAGGGCTATCTCTCTACACAGAAACAGGACCTTCTCAACGAGATGGCCAGTATCTTGTACAATGCGCCCAAAATCAAGACAAATGCCGCTGAGAAGCTCTCGACCTTCTACTGGTTTGCCTCGCTCAAGGAGCTGCTCGCTCGCACATTTCCCCACTTCTTGCAACCGGCTGCTTCCGTATCGTCGGAGAATCTTCTCGAGCAGGGAGCCCCTCTCGGTCAGCGATTACAGGAGGCTATGAATGCCCAAATCAGAGCCCTCACCAAAGGCGATATCACCAAAGAGAAACAAGTCCTCTCCATGGATACCTGGAGAGCTTTGGCCGAGCTCGATGCCCAGGCGAAAGAATACGAAGAATTAAAGAGACAGTATGGAAAGTAAATCATTCAACTGGGACGCCGCCGACTTCTTCCGGCGGTTGACCGAGAGCAACAAACTCGCGCGGAAGCACGGCTTCCGCTTTTGCCTGGTCAGTAGCCTCGAAGGCTTCGAGGAAGCTCTCGCCAATATGCAAAATACCACCGCCTTCGTGTGCGTGAGTGATATCTCCTCAGGCTCTACCGATTTGACCAATAGCCCGCATACCGTTCGGACAAAAACGGTATTCTTCGCCGTGCGGCATAAAATCGACGATATGAAGGCCCGTATGGAGGCCTTCGACTTGCAACGGGAAATTTTTCGGCAGTTCATGTCGAAGCTGATTCTCGAAAGCACGCGCCTCGCCGAGAACCGTATCTTCATCGACCAGAAAATCCGATTCAGCGAAATCGAAAAGTACTTCTTTTCTGGCTGTGCCTGCTCCTTCTTTAATATCACAGTGAGTACATACACCGATTTAAGAGTCAACGATGATGAATGGGAATAACATAACTGAAGAAAAAGCTTTTGAAGAACGGGCCAAATACATTGGGGCTTTCAATTCTACGATGATTGACATCTGGAAAGAGAAGATTGTCGATATGGAGGTGATGGATACCAAGAGCTTGCTTAATTCGGTGGCTGCTCTTCCTGTGCGGGCCGACGGCCGCTTTTCGGAGGTTGTTCTTATGCAGACTTTCCTGGAATATGGGTTGTGGCAAGATTATGGAGTGGGGCGAGAGGTCCCCAGGGGGAATCCCGGAGATATTGGCCGCGTGAAAGTCCGCGAACGTCGCCGATGGTTTTCTCTCAAATACTATTCTTCAGTGATGAACCTGCGAGACTTTATGGCCGACAGCATGGGACGTGAGTTTATCGGTATCATGTCTGACTCATTCAACGACAAGCGATTGAAAGGTTCTACGGAGTTTTACAAAAAACGAAATATGTGATTCAGTTCCCCTTGTCTTATGTAAATTGCAAAGTCCTGGCTTGTGAAAGTCGGGGCTTTTTTATAAGTTACCATATCTGTTAAATAATAGAAAAAATACTATTTTATTTTGTTTTTCCTTTGTGAATCGTAGAAAATATACTATCTTTGTCGCATGTAAAAAAGAAATCAAATGAAAGTTTTAAAGACAAGTACAGTTCTTAAGATGTTGCTTGATGATGGCTGGGTAGTCGCTTACCAGAACGGAAGTCATCGCCAATTGAAGCACCCGGTAAAAAAGGGGAAGGTAACTCTAAATGGCAAACCTTCCGATGATATTTGGGGTAACAACTTGAAAAGCGTGGAGAAGCAATCGGGGCTAAAATTTTAGCTCCGACTCCCCTCCGAATCCGTTTAAGAAGAGAAAATACGTACTTGTTTTATAAACGTTCATATAAAATATACATACATACTTACTTACAAAGTATGAACTTATACTTATAAACTTATACTTGTAAAATTGAACTTATAAACTTATACTTGTAAAATTGAACTTATAAAGTTAAACTTGTAAAGTTAAGTTTATACTTGGAAAATTAGACTTATAACAACAAACAACTATGGGACTTATGGAGGCAAATGTTATTGTAAACGTTTCGAAAACCGAGAATGGCTATTCTGCTTCATGCGATTTACTGGAAGGTTGGGTAGTGGCTGTTACTGGCGACTGGAGCGATCTGGAGAAAGAAGTCCGAGATAGCATCGATTTCTACATTGAGTGTGCTAAAGCAGATGGGGATAGCTATCCTGAAATTTTTGATCAAGAGTATCAAATTGTATATCAATTTGATGTTCAAAGCCTGTTGTGCTTCTATCAAAATATTTTCTCTTTCTCAGCTCTGCAATACATTACAGGTATCAACCAAAAACAGTTAGGGCATTATGCAGCTGGTCGGTCGAAGCCTCGAAGAAAGCAAGCTGAGAAAATAGTAGAGGGCTTACATAAACTAGGAAAAGAACTAGTTGCTCTTTCGTTTTGATTAAACTTAATGGAGAATTTTTTACCCCGCATCTTTGAAAAAGGATGCGGTTTTTTTGTCTTTTTACGATTCGTCGTTCGGCCATATTTTTGAGGAAAAACAGAAATACTATGGCTCAAATCGACGAAATCAAAGCTAAAATCAAAGCACTCCGCGCAGAAACCGAAGCGAACAGCATCACCCCCGACAGTCTCGGGCTTATTCTTGACGATATGGCTACCTTGATTGGTGGTCAAAATTCTGGCCCTATTGGAGTGACATCACCATACATCGACATCACGCTGAAAATAGAAGCAGGGAATCTTGTCCTGTATCCGGTTGAGTACCTCCCGGATGGGGTGGACGCCTCGACGTTTGAAATTCGCCTGATGCGCCATATCTCTACGAGGGATAGGAATGTTGACAAAAAAAGATACCGAAGAGTGGCGGGCTGGCGAATCCCGCAGAATGTGAATAACCCAAAATCACGATTCCAATTTTACCGATGGCCCTATATGCCTGGAGCCGCAACCCTGATTTCAAACTCGCCTGATGAAATAGGAAAACAAGTCGTGGAAGACAATTTCCCGAATATCATTGTTCACTATGGGCGTTATAAAAAAGAGTTTATTTTTACCGCTACACAGGATACCGAAAGTCGAGATCAGATTGTCGTTCGCCAGTTTGGTCTGGCTGTATTTGATGGGAAAACTCGAATTTCGAATATTGCCAGGTTCTCACTTCGAGTTGTCAGCAATACAACAGCCGATGGCGTTGGTTTTTCATTCACTTTTGAAAAAGGGAAAAGGCTGAAGGAGAATATATGAAAAAAGGCCCAAAGACTTTTCCGTCGGGCCTACACAAGGACTTTTCGCTTACGACTGCCAATAGATATATCAGATTGGCTAAGACAAAGATAAGCATAAAACTTGGAGTATCAATAGAAAAGCTCAAAAAATATCACCTGTTCCTCCCGGGAGATCTTCTCGGCGGAATGAAAAGGAAACACAAATCAAACACGCTGGAAAAACATGGAATACTTGGCCGCTATTATCACCGCCATCGGGACAATCGTCACAACGGTTTTAAGCATCTATATGAAATCGACCCAGAAGTCGCGGGAAAAGGTCACCGACCTGAAAATCGAAGCCTTCAAAAGTGAGCAGGAGGCAAAATACAAACGCAGGAACGACAGCTCTTCGATTGTTTTTGGCGAGCTGTGGAACGTCCTCTATCTGCTGAAAGCCGATAGGGTCTATATTGTGCAGCCTCACCCCTTGGGCAATGAGTGTATGCTATCGGTTTATTATGAGGTGAAGCGCAAGGGCGTGGAAGGAATGCGCGAAAAGATCCACAGCCTGAAGATGGCAGAGGTGGCAAGGTTTAGCGCCGATATGAGCAAGAACCTCTTTATGTACATCTCTAACATCGACGAGCAGGTCGACGATAGATATGCGAAGGCTTTACTGTCGTCTTGCGGGTGCCATGCTGCTATCATCAAGCGACTCAATGACAATAAATACGATTGGGTGGGGAGTATCTTCGTCGAATTCACTCACGAGAATATTCCTGCCGAGAACGAAGCTCGCCCCATTCTGCACGATGCCGCCATGAATATTCAATACCTTTTACCAGAATATAAATAATGCCGCTATGAAAATAATCCTCGACAACGGCCACGGCCGTGAAACAGCTGGGAAGTGCTCGCCCGATGGGCGCCTTCTGGAGTATGCTTACACCCGAGAGCTCGTCCGCCTCATAGCGGCCGAGTTGGAGTCCAGGGGGCTCGATGTCTCTCGGCTCGTTCCTGAACAGGAGGATATTCCTCTCAAAGAACGAGTATCGAGAGCAAACAAGCTATACCAGGAAGCCGGGAAACAGGCTATCCTTATATCGGTTCACGTCAATGCCGCCGGGCAGGGTGGGGAATGGCTCTCGGCCAAAGGCTGGGAGGCTTGGACGAGTGTCGGGAACACGAAAGCCGACGACCTGGCCTCTTGCCTGTACGGGGCGGCCGGCGCCGCCGGCTTCAAGCTCCGGAAAGATGAGACAGACGGAGACCCCGACAAAGAGGGCCATCTCTACATCTTGAAGCATACCCTTTGCCCGGCCGTGCTCACCGAGAACCTGTTCCAGGACAATCGTGAAGAGGTCGATTTCCTGTTGAGCGAGACCGGCAAAAAGGCGATTGTCGATTTACATGTCGCCGGGATTGTTCACTATCTCGATAGCCTCACATGAAAGCGCTCCCTTGGATATTCGTCGGGATTCTCCTCATTGTGGCGCTATGGGGCTGGCTTCGCCCCATCGGGCCCACTCTCGAACTGGATCGAGAGAGAGACACCGCCACCTTCTTCGATACGGTCCCTTATTATCTCCCTGTCCCTCGGGATAGCCAGGTGGTGAGATATGTCGTAGTGCGGCTTCCGTCCGCTTCCATCGATGGGCATCGCGCCGGTGGCCCCTCTCTGAAAGCCGACACCGCACGCATGTCGTCGGCTGGCAGTGATAGCCTCTACCAGGGCATCGGCCAACATGCCGCCGACAGTTCGCCTTTCTCGCCGGAAGCCGGTGACACGCTTCTCTTCCGTTTCGCTGGTCAGGCAGCCGGCTCCGAAATCTCACTGGCTGAAGCCGCCGGCGAAAAGCGTTCCGTTTCCGCGCGTTCGGCACCAGCCGTTTCTCTGGCCGATAGTATAGAGGTGGCTATACCCATCACGCAGAAGGTCTATGGCGATAGCACATTTACCGCCTATGTCTCAGGTTTTCAGCCGAGCCTCGACAGCATTTTCCTATATCCGATGACACAGGTCGTCACCGTGCGCGAAAAGCCTCGGAGATGGAGCCTTGGGGTCGGTGCCGGTTATGGCCTTACCCCTCGTGGCTTTCAGCCCTTTGTCGGGGTCTCGGTTAGCTATACCCTTTGGAATTTCTGATAGTTGTTTTTTAGTTTGTGTAAAGGGGTATCCCTCCGAAGCCGTCTGCTTGTGAAAGTGGGCGGCTTTGTGTATAAGTAAGAGGAGAGGTACCGCCCATCGAGAAGGTCGCACCTTCTTCTCTACCGTTCGACGGTACCCCCCCTTCGCACCTCGCCGGCACCGCCCCACCGGCAGGGGGGCCTTTGGGCATATTCCGACCGGGGCGGGGGGGGAGGTCCTCTCGCTCCGCAGGGCGGTAGGGGGAAGGTTTGACTGAAAAAAAGGGAAAAATTCCCTTTTTGAATCCCTAAGAAACTGGTTTATAACAGAATAGAGTTTTGAAGTCTGGAAAATTGTAGTTCTCAGGGGAAATATAGGGGTAAATTTACCTGTATATGCTTATTTATTTGTTATTTATCTCTCTTTGAGAACTTCGTTTCTTTTAATTTCGGTTAAGAGAGTTTGTAACCTACTGTTCCTTTTGGCAATGGTATTTATTTCACACTGCCAGATGACGATTACATGCCAGCCTAGTCTTTTTAGTTCTTCGATTTTGTGGGTGTCCCTTTTTATATTTTCGTCTATTTTAGGAATCCAATAGTCTTTATTGCTACTAGGCCGATGGCCTGCTCTACACGAATGTCCGTGCCAAAAGCATCCATGAATGAAAATAACCGTATTATATTTTTTGAGTACAATATCCGGAGTTCCTGGTAAACCTTTGACATTAGTCCTATATCGTAGCCCTTGAGAGAATAAGAATTTACGAACCAGTATCTCTGGTTTCGTATTTTTTTGTTTGACTTTCGACATTATTTCAGACCTTCGTTCAGCACTACAAGTATCCATAATCGTATAAAAATCATTTTATTTTCAAACTCTTTACCTATCTTTGTACAAAGATAGGAACTTTGAATATAGAATGAGCGAGATAACTTTACAAAGTCGGATAGGAGTAATCGACCTGTTTTGTGGAATAGGCGGGTTAAGTTACGGGTTGAAGCGGAAAGGATTGGATATTATTGCTGGTTTCGACATCGACGAAACATGCAAGTTCGCTTACACTCATAATAATGAAGCCGAGTTCTTCGATACAGATATTACTCGCGTGACAGGTGAACAGATAAAGTCTCTTTTCGGTGATTATGATGTTAAGGTTTTGGCTGGTTGTGCTCCTTGTCAGCCGTTTTCTTCGTATGCATTTAAAAATAAAGACAAAGATCCGAATAAATACGATTTGTTATACGAATTCGGTCGATTAGTCGACGAAGTTCGTCCCGATATCGTTACGATGGAAAATGTGACACAGATTGCTCGCTTTAAATTGAAACCAGTCCTCCAAGATTTTGTCTCGTTGTTAAAAGAGAATTATCATGTGAGCGTAAATATGGTTTATTGCCCCGATTATGGTATTCCACAAACTAGGAAACGACTAGTTCTTTTGGCTTCTAGATTCGGGGATATACATTTAATACCTCCGATTCATACGCCCGATAACTATGTATCGGTGAAGACTGTTATAGGAGATTTACCCGAGCTTAAAGCCGGAGAAGCAGATAAAAGCGATCCTCTGCATAGAGCTAAGGCTCTTTCTCCACTGAATTTATTGCGTATCCGAAACACTCCTTATGGCGGTGGTTGGAAAGATTGGCCGGAAGAATTGAGATTGAAGTGTCATAAGAAAGACGCCGGTAAATCGTTCGGTAGTGTGTATGGTAGAATGGTTTGGGATTCTCCAGCTCCTACAATGACGACGCAATGTACAGGACTAGGAAACGGACGATTCGGACATCCTACGCAAGATCGGGCTATTTCGGTGCGAGAGGCTGCTCTGATACAGACATTCCCTAAAACTTATAAGTTTTTCCCTGATGAACAATCGATTTCGATAACGAAGGCATCGAGATATATAGGGAATGCTGTGCCTCCGAGATTAGGAGAAATAATTGCAGAAAGTATAGTTAACCATATAATAAAAATATTATGAAGGCATACACTTTTAATATATCTCTTAGTATCCTTAATCATTTAGGACGAAATTTATATAGGAGTTTTATAACTGTATTGGGGGAGGCTATTTCAAACTCGTGGGATGCTGATGCTACTAATGTAAATATTCGTGTAGATAAGGAGAAAAATATTCTTGTTATTCAGGATGATGGAAAAGGAATGACAGATTATGATTTTCAGAATAAATTCTTGAAAATTGGGTATTCTAAGCGCAAGGGTAATATAATAAGAACAGATTCTGGTCGTCCTTTTATTGGAAGAAAGGGAATTGGGAAATTAGCATTGTTGTCTTGTGCCAAAAGAATAACAATAATAACAAAGACTGAGAATACAGACGTAGTTGGAGGGGTTATTGATAATTCTGGTTTGGATGAAGCTATAAAGGACGATGTTTCGGCAAATGAGTATAATCTTATGGAACCATCAGAAGCTGTAATAGAGGAATATACACCGAATTTGTCCCATGGAACTATAATTGTATTTGAGGAGATCAATGATGGTATAAGAAATAGAGTAGACTATATACGAAAATTAGTCGCTTTATATTTCCGATTTTCTTTATTGGATCCTAATTTCAATATAGTATTAAATGATAAGAAGATTAGTTTGGAAGAATTGAATGAGCTTATAGATAATACGCAGCTTTTGTGGGAAATAAACAGTCCTAATGATCCATATTTAAAAGATTATTTAAAAAAGCGAGATTCATTAAAACGGAATGTGAATCTAAAAGTAGATGCGATTGGTATAAAAGGATTTATAGCATCTGTGACGAAACCTTCGATGTTAAAAATTCGAGGCTCAGAAGAAAAAGTGAGTATAGACTTATATGTTAATGGGCGGCTCAGAGAGAAGGACATATTAAAACACATTCCAACAGCAAGAATTGTTGAAAGTTACTTATATGGACAGATTCATTATAACGAATTAGATGATGAAAATGACCGCTTTACGAGTAGTAGAGAGGGTGTTGTTTCTGATGATCCCAAATTTTTGGGATTACTTCAAGAATTGGAGATATTATTAAAGAGAATTATAGAAGACTGGGATATTTGGCGTACAGAATTAAAGCAGGAAGGTGATTCGGAGAATACAAGGATTCCTCCGAAAGATAGAAAATCAAAAGAACTGTTTAATGAAATTTCAAAAGATTTTGTGCCAGAAGGGACAAGTAATGCAAATAGGAAAAAGGTGGAGCAATGGATTGCAGAGTTAGATGAAGATGCAACATTTAATTTTACCTCTTATGGCGAATGTTTTATTTCAGAAAATCTTTTGAGAAAGTATATTAGGGAAAAAGCGGTTGATTTAAGCGGTAAGAAGGATGAAATAGAAAAGTGGAGGAAAACTGCCGAAAATGCAAAGAATTCTGCTAATATTAGTTTTGATATAAGGGAAGACGATAGTGATCTTTCGTATTTTGCAATGGACGATCTGACTTATTTGGTTGAACCAATATCTAAAGGAGAACTTAAAAAGGCTAGTCTACATCGGGATGCTCAAGAATATAAACCTATTAGAGATGCTATGGCCCATACATCGAGATTGACAAGGGCCGCAAAAAATAAATTGAATGCGACATATGAAAATATTAAGGCTAGGATAATTCATTTACTTGGGGAGATTTAAGATTGATTTTTTTTGAAGGGGGATTCAAATTAAAGAAATAATAACTTCGTATTTGTTATTACGAATATCGGCTGTCTTTCCTGTTCATTTTTTTGCGCTCGGCGCATCGAGATGGTTTGTTTGGCGACACAGGAAATGGCGGCCGGTTCGGTAGTATAGAGTACGGCCCCGACCCCCGTGTGGAGAGCTTAATGGCCTCCCAGCCTGATTTAGGTGTTGAGCAACGGGAAAGCGGGGCCGTTTTATTTTTGCCTTATTCCTTGTTCGTTTCAAAAAAATATCTCACCTTTGTAGTGACTTCCATTTGAAACAGGCGACGTGCGTTCGCCAACTTTGCCGTTGGCATTTTTTATGCCCATGGCTATTCATATAGTTCCGTCCCGTGTGGAGCGTTAATGCGCCCACTGCCTGTTTCAGGTGGAAGTCAACGGGGAGCGGAACTTTTTTTGTTCCCTTCCCGTCCATAACATATTGTTTCATTTAAATGACTTCCAAAATGAAAAGAACAGTCGCAATGCCTGTATCGCAGGCAAGGGAAGGGCGAAAAACATCGGCCCTCGAAAATTACCTAATCCGATTTTTTGAGCGGGAGCTCGAGGTCAAACTCTCCCGCCGTGAAATGTGGCGAAGCGTCCGTTTCGTCGCTTCGTTGTTTATCTTGTTGCTCACCCTGGCCACCGGCGAGCCTTTGCTGGCCTTGCCGGCGCTCGTACTGGCCGCCTACGCCTATCGGGGTGTGGCCGGTATTACGGCCCGGTTCTCGGCAGAGAAAGGAGGTGAGCGATGAGAAGAAGCTACGTTATGGAATTTGAGCAAGACGGCCTGTCCATACGCATTGTCCGCCACCAATCGGAGCAGTCGAAGGACAGAGCAGAGGTGGAAATCGAGACAACATCTTATAATGGCAGTGGTACTATTTGGCTCACTGGTGAGTTGCAACTCTTCCTCCTGAAGGAAGCAATTGACAACTATATCGAAGTATTTCATCTTAAAAAGGAAGGAGAGAATCATGAATAAGCAAGAGAAGGAGGTTTCGTTGCAGAACCTCGTAGAACAGTATTTACAGGAGTGGGTGCCGGCCGCCGCTCTCACCGACGAGGGGGCCGTCGTTCGTACCACCGACGATATTTTGCGCGACCTGGACGATATGGCCGATTTAGTGCCCAACGATGTTGCGATGACCATGCTCTCGCTCGGTTTTCGCTCGGCCTATTATCCTGATGGGCGACATGGTTGGCTCATGAAGCCGCGACAATTTGTGTGATAGGCTTGCGAATGTTGAAAATTTTCACTATCTTCGAAGAAAAGGAGGGAATATGTCTATATTGATTGCCTTTGGATTTGTGCTCTTGTTCGTGATAATTTTGGCTCTTGGAGCACTCACGGCGGTTAGCGTTGTATTCTGGTACATATATTGGATTGTGGTAGCAGCTTTCGTGATAACGGCGATAGTTGCTCTTTGTACCCGTTTCCTTCGTTTTATCAAAAGGAAATATCGTCATTCGTAAGTCGATTATCGAAATAGACTTCTTGTCAGAGCCTCGGGAAATCTCTCCCCGAGGCTTTTTTGTGTCTTTTATGGTGTCGCCAGGAGTACCCATATTCGTGAAAAATTGAACGAATATGAGCAACTACGAAACATCGGCCTCCATTGTCTTGGAGGTGAATGGCAAGAATGCAGAGGAGCGGTTGAAGGCTCTCCGGCAACGGGCCGAAGATCTTGAAAATGCTTTGGCCCGGGCCCGCAGTAGCGGCGATAAAATCGAGATGAACAAACTCCAAAAGGAGCTGAGAAAGGCAAACAAGGAGATTAAGGAGATGTCGTCGTCGGCCCAGCAGGCCGAGAACGTCATGCGCCGGCTCGATAGGGCCACCCCGAAAGAGCTTTCCAAAACATTGTCCACGCTTCGCCGGCAGCTCGACAATATCGAGCGAGGGTCAGCCGCCTGGAATGCCCAGGTCGAAAAAATAAAACTGGTACAGCGGGAACTGAACTCGGTGAAAAATTCTATGAGAGAACAGGAATCGCTGTGGACTCGATTCTCCAGGAAGATGTTCGACTGGGGAAATGCCATTACTATGTCGGTGGCAGCCATCTCCGGCTTGACTATGTCGGGAAGGAACGCGGTCCAGAGCTATGCCGATATGGAGGGCGAGATGGCAAGCGTTCGTAAATTTACGGGCATGACCATGGACGAGGTCGAGAAGCTGAACGAATCGTTCAAGACGATGGACACCCGCTCTTCTCGCGAACAGCTCAACAAACTGGCTCAAGAAGCCGGCAAATTGGGTATCACATCGCAGGACGCCGTTCTCGAATATGTCAAGGCGGCCGATGTGATAAACGTCGCCCTCGATGAGCTGGGAGAGGGGGCAACCCGGGATATCGGTAAGCTCTCGTCGATCTATGGCGATGCGGACCGAATGGGCCTTGGCAAAGCCATGCTGGCCGTAGGAGCTGCCATCAATGAGGTTTCGCAGAATTCTACCGCGTCGGCTTCCTATTTGGTCGATTTCGAGAACCGCATGGCAGGTGTAGGAAAGCAAGCCGATATGACTGTCGCCCAAATCATGGGGTATGCTTCGGTACTCGACCAAAATGCCCAGCAGGTTGAGATGTCGTCCACGGCATTACAGGGCGTAATCATGGAGATGTACAAGGAGCCGGAGAAATTAGCCCGAATCGCGGGTATCAATATCCAGCAGTTCGCTCAGATGGTGAAAAACGATGCGAACGAGGCCCTGCTCTATTTTCTCGACACCCTGGGCCGGGCCGGTGGTATGCAGGAGCTTGCCCCGATGTTCGACGCGATGAAGCTCGATGGAGCCCGTGCTGCCAGTGTGTTGTCGGTATTGGCTGGTAATATCGAATCGGTTCGGAGAGAGCAAAAACTGGCTCAGGAAGCCTTTGACGAAGGTACCTCGGCCATTACAGAGTTCAATGTCCAAAACAATACGGTGCAGGCGCAACTCGACAAAGCGAAAAAATCATTCAATGAGATTTCAATTGCGCTTGGTAAGGATCTTCTCCCCGTTATGCGATATTCTATTACGAGCGCGTCGGCTATGTTACGGGTTTTGAAATTTGTAGTCGATTTCCTGAAAGAGAATCGAACTTTGATAATTTCTTTGACAGCTGGTGTCGCCGGGTACACAGTGGCAGTCAAGGCTGGAATAATTGCCCAAAAATTGTGGAATGCTACTCAGAAAACGGGGAATGCTATCGCTTTGGTGAGTAGGGGAACTATTCAGTTGCTTAGGCTTTCATACTATCGGCTTACTGGACAAATTCGCAAGGCTGATGTAGTATCGAAGGCATTCAATAGAACCACCAAGATGTCTCCTGTGGGGATATTAGTAGGGGCTTTGGCGGCCGGGGTAGGGGCCCTTTTGTCGTATCGTGAACGCATGAAGTCGGCCCGGGAAGAAGCCGCTGAAGCTGCCAAGGCAGAGCGAGAGTTTGAGCGCAGTATCTCCGATGTGTCGGAGGCCGCCGCTTCGGCATCGAAGGCGGAGCTGGCCCAGTTGAAAGCCCTCTACCAGGCAGCAGTCAATGAGGCTAATTCCAAGGACGAGAGAATCAAGGCTGCGAAGCGATTGCAGGCTATGTACCCCGACTATTTTGCCAAGATGTCAACCGAGCAGATTATGCTGGGTGAGGCAAAATCCAAATACGACGAACTAACCGAATCGATACTCAAGAATGCCAAGGCGAAGGCGGCCGCCGACTTGATTAAAGAAAATTCGGAGGAGATAGTCAAGATTGAACAGTCTATGCCGGAGCTGGAGAAAAATGTTGCCGATACAGATGCCGCATATAAGAGGGCAGAACGCCGGAGAAGCGAATACATCGACAAGAATACGATTCGCCCTTCGGAGATGGTCGGAGGTCCAGCCCAGGATCAGTCGGCCCTTTTGTCGAATCTTGTGACCATAGGAGTAGCTCCCAGTTCAGACAACGAGAAGGCTGCCGCCGATGCCGCTTGGAAAGCATACGCCGAGGCGAACAATCGGCTTGTTAAGCTCCAGGCTGCCAACAAAAGGCTGGCCGAAGAGTATGGAATATCTTCTACCGCTGTATTTGCCAGTCAAGGGACAGGTGGATCTATTATCGGAACACCAGGTGGCTCTGTCGGAGGCACGGGCAGTGCAAAGAACAAGTTTCAGGCAGAGGACGACTGGCTGGCGCTCGAGCAGTCGAAGACTCTCGCCAGCTATGCCACGGGTCTCATTGATTACAACCAGTACAATGAGAAGAAGGCCGAACTCGACAAGCAGTATCTTCTCAAAAAATTGCAGAACACCGAAGTCACCGAGCAGGAAATTGCCGAAATCACCGGTGAATTGAACAAGCTCACCGAGAAGGAGGTGACCCAGCGCAACAAGGAGCAGCTTGATGCGGCCAAGGAGGAGATAGAAGCCGAACGCAGGAAGCGCGAGGTGGCACTCACCGATAGCTACATGCGGGGGCAGATTTCGGAGAAGACCTACCAGCAGATGAAATTCGAGTCGGAGGTGGCATATCTCAACCGACTCAAAGAGCTATATGCAGAGGGAAGTCAGGAGCGCGCCGACATCGAGTCCCAAATCACAGAGAAGTTACAGGCCGATAAACTGGCGAAATTCAAAGAGACGCAGAACCGACAGAAGGCACTCTACGAGGAGTATTTCCAAGGAATATCGCTCATGTCGGCCGAAGAGCGCGAACAGCAGTACCGTCTGCAAATCGATGCCCTGGATACCCTGACGAAGAAGATGCTCGAGACAGCCGGCTCCGACGAGGCCAAGAGGCAAAAAATCGTCGAGACATCGGCTATCGCTGAGAAGGCTTTGAAAAAGCAGTATCTCGAAGAGACTACAGAGGAGAGTTTCAATGCTATGGAGAAGGCCAACGCCGAACTGGCCGAATGGTTGCAAAGCGATGGCGGAAGGGCTGTGACCGACTCTTTCGGTACGATCATGTCGGGAATGTCGGCCATCTTCTCGCAAATCTCCTCAATCGTCCAGTCGAATTTGGAGATGGAGACGGCTGCCATCGAGAACCGCTATGACAAGGAGATTTCGTTGGCCGAAGGAAACACTTACAAGGTCAAGAAGATCGAGCAAGACAAAGAGAAAGCGATTGCCAAGGCCAAGAACGAAGCCAACCGCAAGATGTTTGCCATGCAGGTAATCCAGGCCATCGCGCAAACGGCACAGAACGCCATCGCAGCCTATGGCTCGGCGGCCGCGATACCGCTCGTCGGGTATATCATGGCCCCTATTGCTGCCGGTTTGGCCGTAGCTGCCGGTGCCGTGCAGATAGCCGCCATCAAGAAGCAACAGCAAGCCTCCGAGGCGCAAGGATATGCTGTCGGAGGTTTTACTCGCCCCGGTCCTGTGAACGAGCCGGCCGGTATCGTTCATGCCGGCGAGTGGGTCGCCAGCCAGAAGCTGGTAACGTCGCCGGTAACCCGGCCCATCATCGATGCCCTCGAGTATGCACAGCGTACCAACACGATAGGTTCTATCCGTCGAGTATCTACTCCTCCCGGGACGATTAGCTTGCCAACCACTTCACCTGATGGCGGGGGGGATTCCCCAGATACAGGCGTATTACTCGCCACATATTTTGCGGTTCTCAAGAAACTGAACGACCGCCTCGACGAGCCATTCGTTACGGTCAACACTGTTACCGGCGATCGTGGAATCAAGAAGGCTCAGGACGAGTACGATCGTCTCATACGAAACAAAACCCCTAAATCACGTAGGAAATGAAAATATTTGTAGAAGGGAAAGAGGCTGTCTTGAAGAAAGGCTCCTCCTTCGAGTTTATTGCTGAAAACAGGCTTTTCTCTGGTGCCGATGAGTACACTTTGTCTATTACCTTTCCGATAGTCGATTGCCCTCAGAACCGGGCGATATTCGGTCATTTGTATCGGAAAGATGTCGATATCGAAAAAGTGAACTTTGCCTGTGAACTGCGGGATACCAATTTCTATAAAATGGGGGTTCTCGCTATCGTCGAGGTGTCGCAGTCTGAAATCAAGGGACAATTCCTCGAAGGCATGAGCGCTCAGAACTTCATCGGTGATTTCGACGAAATATACATCAATGAACTCGAATTGGGCGATTATGACTATTTCTATATAGGGAATAAGTCTCCAGAATTGTTTTGGCAAGGAATTGACCAAAAAGCCACTTTTGTAGCTCTACCATGGGTCAATAACTATTCTGGAAATATTCAAAATGAAGTCGTTTTCGATTCGAGTAGTGGTACCTACAAATGGCATCAGGATACAAAAGAAATATCCTTTCAGCCATATCTTTTGTTCATTGTAAAACGCATTTGTGAATCTTTGGGTTATAGCTATGATTTTACGCAATGGGAGGCTTCGAAATATCGCCACCTTATCGTATGTAACTCGTTACCTTCTGCTTGGGAAATTTTAAAAATAGCGAAGGCCCTCCCTCATTGGACCGTGACAGAGTTCTTTGAGCATTTGGAGAATTTTTTGTCGGCTTTTATCGACATCGACCATAAAAAGAAGAGTATATCTTTTCGATTCCTTAATAACGACCCGGAGTTTAATACTTATATAACGATGAATAACATCGTCGATGATTTCAACGTAGAAGTGACTTCGGACCCTCAATCGTCTTATAAAAATGACTCTACATTACGGTATGCCGATTGTGACCATGAGTTGTGGAAGTTCTATTCGTGTGATTGGTTGGTAAAGAACCATGAAAAGATGATTGTTAGTTATGGGAAATTGGAAGATCTGATTTCAGCGAATAAAGATTTGAAGGAGACAGTTGTCGGGGTTGAGTATCCGAATTCAAATCTGGACAAAATTTTATATGTCGAGAGTTTGAATACCTATTTCGTATTTAGACCGATAAAGATTATACCTCAGGGCCGTTATGACCCAGTATCTGATACTTATTACGACTTGTATGTGAATATTCTTCAACCGATAAACCAGTTTGGAGAACGCATCGGCTCAAATGAGGATAGTAATAGCATAGAAATAGGGATTGTCCCCGCCTGGATAGATGATACTGAAACCAGTAAAGGGCAATGTCTGTTTTTAGAGCTAAACTTTGGTGATGGGGAAGCAACGTCCGACAACTCAAAGTATTTGCCATTGAGTCTTCTCGACTCGGGAGAGAGTGAGAACAGTGGTGCATACTTTTCCCAACTTTTTGTCGCTTTTTGGGACGGAACGAATTATTTCAAAGGTTTTCAGCCTCGGCCTATTATCGATAAAATATCGATGAATGAGGATTGGAGTTTCGTCGAGACGGATTACAGCATGCGTCTGAATGATTTTGATAGTTTTATCCAGTTAGGCATGGATATCGATAGCAGCAAGAAATATAATTTCCAGTTCTTGTCCCATGAAATTCCACCCGTGAGGGCTGTGTTTATAATTCAAGGAATGCCCTACATCTGTGAAAAAATTACAGCTACGTTTACAGAATTCGGTATGTCTCAATTATTGAAAGGAACGTTCTATCGTTTCCGTTAAAGGGCTCCGTCTAAGTCGAGAATAGCTTTGTCTGCCTTGGCCCGGTGGCGGGTATATACGTCGGTAATAGCCAGTGAGCTGTGTCTTGCCTGGTCTCTCACCGAGATGTTGCTCAGTTTTTTGTCCAGCATCTCGGTGATTCCTGTATCTTTCAACGAATAGAATGTGTAATCTTTATCGAGGTTCAGTTCCTTTTTTAGTCGAGACCACCTTATGGAAATAAGGCGCCGATCGATCTGTACCTCGCCTGGTAAGATGTCATTTGAAAATAGATAGTAGTGGGGTGGATAGTTGAACACACCTAAATCGAGCATGAACATCATTACTTTCCTCGGAATGGTGATTGTTTGCGTCGTCCTATTCTTGCTGTCTTGGGCTGGAATCGTCAGGGTACACTCTTTTACACTGAAATATTGGAGCTTCAACCGGGTTTGTTCGATGGGCCGGATATAGCAGTAGTACAAGAGATAACACGATAAAAGAAAGTGTTTATCGTGTATCTTCAAATATTCGCCAATTTGTTGAATCACGGGCGCAGGAATGACTTTTCTCCTTTTTTGGAATAGCTTCCTGTTAAAGGGTTTGATGCCACTGGCCGGGTTGTCATTCATAAACCCTTTTTCTACGCAGAAGGAGCAAAAAGACTTGATAAAAGTGAGGCAGTTGTTTCGATATAAAGGGGAGTTCTTGAGTTCCAAGTGTATGTAATCGAGGAAGTCATTGCAGAATCGTTTGTCCAACTGGTATAGGTAGGTGATGGGGGTGCTCCTTTGTTGATTGTAGGCAACCAACTTTTTGACCTTCGATTCGTGGCTGATGTATGTCTCCTTTCGGAAAATTCCGTCGGAGTACATCTTCTTGTTATTCTCCACATATCGTTTGATGGCATCATCAAACAAAATCGCAACCTCGAATTCCTTCTCGATCCAGGGATTCCACCCCCGGATTAGTTGCTGATAAAGGCGGTTAATCAAGCCGGCGGCATACTCTCTCCTTTGACTTTTTGTCGCAAGCCGGTTGATTTTTATGCGCTTTCGCCGCATCACTTTTCTCAACGGGTCGAAGGCATAGAATTCGATATACCAGGCTGGTTTGTTCTCTCGAAGTCTGGGGTAAGTGAAACGAATGATTTCGTCGATAGTCGCTTTTTGGGGAGAATCGCTATTGTTAAAATCAATACGCGCGGGAGGTGTGTTTTTTAGCATTTTTTTATTTAGCAAATCCGTGGAGATTCGCCAAACACGAACGCATTTTGTCTCGTTTTTGTCCCGTTTTGGGATAGAAAAAAACTCAAAAGTCTAATTGATAGGCTTTTGAGTTTTCGTTTCTTGTTGTAGCGATTCCGGGAATCGAACCCGAGTCTCAACCGTGAGAGGGTTGCGTGCTAGGCCACTACACTAAACCGCCATTCACTTTTCGAAAAGTGATGCAAATATAACCGATTTGTTTTTATTGAACAAACTTTCGGTATGAAATTTTTTCAGTGTCTCGAATAAGATTGTTATTGTTTTGAAAATGAATGTCTAAATTATTTTTTCTAACTCCTTGATGTTTTTAGCTATTTCTTCTTCTGGTAAATTGTAGTTCAGAAGGTCTCCTGCTAAATATTGGTCATAGGCAGCCATATCGATGAGCCCGTGGCCGGATAGATTGAAGAGGATGCATTTTTCTTTTCCCTCTTCTTTTGCTCTTAATGCTTCTTGTATAGTGGCGGCTATTGCATGAGAAGATTCCGGGGCAGGGATAATTCCTTCGCATTGAGCGAATAATGTAGCTGCTTTGAATGTATCGAGTTGTTCTATGTCCACGGCTTCCAAGAGGCCATCTTTTTTCAGTTGGCTGACGATCGTTCCTGCTCCGTGGTAACGTAGTCCACCTGCATGTATATTGGCCGGGGAGAAGTTATGTCCCAAAGTGTACATGGGCAGTAGAGGTGTATAGCCCGCTTCATCTCCAAAATCGTATTGAAAAATTCCTTTGGTCAATTTGGGACAGGACGCAGGTTCGGCTGCGATTAACCGAATGTCTTTTCCCTCTTTTAATTTATGGCGTAAAAATGGGAATGAAATTCCCGAGAAGTTGGACCCGCCTCCGAAGCAAGCGATGACAATATCGGGGTATTCGCCGGCCATTTCCATTTGTTTTTCAGCTTCTAGCCCGATTACTGTTTGATGTAAAGATACGTGATTGAGTACACTACCTAAAGTATATTTACAGTTGGGGGTACTCATTGCCAATTCTATCGCTTCAGATATTGCCGTACCTAAACTTCCTTGATAATTGGGGTGATCGGTTAATATTTTACGTCCTGCTTTGGTCGACATACTGGGTGAAGCAATAACTTGTGCGCCGAATGTTTGCATAATAGAACGTCGATAGGGCTTTTGATGGAAGCTCACTTTAACCATGTAGACTGCAAGTTCCAATCCGAATGCTTTTGCGGCTAAAGAGAGTGCAGCCCCCCATTGTCCGGCTCCGGTTTCGGTTGTGATGTTGGTTATACCTTGTTTTTTACAATAGTAGGCTTGTGGTATGGCCGAATTTAATTTGTGAGAACCAACAGGGCTTACACTTTCGTTCTTGAAATAGATGTGTGCAGGAGTATCCAATGCTTTTTCGAGCCCCAAAGCTCTGACAAGAGGAGTAGGACGCCATATTTTGTACATATCGCGTACTTCTTCGGGGATTTCTATCCATGCGTCGGAAGTGTTTAATTCTTGTTTACAGAGTTCTTCTGCAAAAATCGGATAGAGGTCTTCTACGGCTAGGGGAGATTTGGTTGCCGGATTTAATGGACTCATTGGCTTGTTGGGCATGTCTGCAATGACATTATACCATGCTTGTGGTATGTCTTTTTCTGCAAGGATAAATTTTTTTGTAGCCATTTTACTCCTTTGGTTTTTGTGATTTATAAAGTAAAAATAAAGTTTTTACATCTAATTGAAAAGCAAATATATGAATTTTTTATTAAATGTATAGAAAAACTATGATTTTTTTGTCTATATGAATTTATCTTTGAATTTTTAAATGCAAAAAGAGACGCTGCTCACGCAGCATCTCTTTTTTAGAATTCATCACATTATGCTTATTTTAAAGTGCTAGATAGAGTTACGCTCACGCGCGACTATGCGAATTATAGATATCTTGATTCAACAACCGACCAATCGACGATTTTCCAGAGGTTGTGCAATTGCTCTGCTCGTCTGTTGCGATAGTCGATATAGTAGGCGTGTTCCCATACGTCGAACGTTAACAAAGGAGTAAGTCCTTTGGTTAAAGGAGTGCCTGCATTATTTTCTTTACTGATAACCAGATTTCCGTCTTTATCTTTGGATAACCAGATCCAACCAGATCCAAATAGAGTAGTCCCTGCTTGTTCAAATTCTTTTTGGAAGTTTTCGAAATTTCCCCACTTCTTATTTATAGCTTCTGCCAACTTCCCTTGTGGACTTTTTTTTCCATTCGGGGAGAATGTGAAGAAATAAAATATGTGGTTCCATGTTTGGGAGGCATTATTAAATAGAGCTCCGTCGGCTTCTTTGATGATTTCTTCGAGAGGCTTGTCTGCGAAGGGTGTTCCTTCGATAAGTTTATTTAGGTTATCGATATAAGTTTGTTCATGTTTACCGTAATGGTATTCTATCGTTTCCTGACTGATTACAGGGGCTAAATCATTAATACCATAAGGTAATGGAGGCAATTCGTAAATCATAATTATTTATTTTTCTTTGTTACTTATATAACAATCGCCGGACTAAAAAAGTTTCGTATATCTAAGTATTTTTTTCTGTTACTTGGAGTATACACATTTTTATAATGTCCGATTCATTCTCTAATTACTTGATTTCATTATTTCTCGGGTTTACTCGATGGCTTGGCTATCGATTCACGCATGGCAGTGTCTGCCTCGACATTTTTCATTTTATAATAATCCATGATTCCGAGATTTCCCGAACGGAAGGCTTCCGCCATAGCTCTGGGAACTTCGGCTTCGGCTTCGATTACTTTTGCTCTTGCCTCTTGTGCTTTGGCTTTCATTTCTTGTTCGAGAGCGATAGCCATGGCCCGACGTTCTTCTGCTTTTGCTTGTGCGATGTTTTTATCGGCTTGTGCCTGATCCATTTGTAAGGTGGCTCCAATGTTTTTACCGATGTCGATATCGGCTATATCAATGGAGAGGATTTCAAATGCAGTTCCTGAATCAAGCCCCTTTTTCAATACTAGTTTGGATATGGAATCCGGGTTTTCAAGAACTTGTTTGTGGGACTCGGACGAGCCGATGGACGACACGATACCTTCTCCTACACGAGCCAATATGGTATCTTCACCTGCACCGCCGACTAGTTGACGAATATTTGCCCGTACTGTTACACGAGCTTTGGCTATTAACTGTATACCGTCTTTGGCCACGGCTGTAACCGGCGGTGTGTCGATAACTTTCGGGTTGACAGACATTTGCACGGCTTCGAATACATCGCGTCCGGCTAAGTCAATAGCGGTAGCCATTTGGAAGCCTAAATCTATATTAGCTTTCGAAGCGGATACGAGTGCGTGTACGACGCGTTCTACATGGCCTCCGGCCAGATAGTGGGCTTCTAATTCATCACGCGTGATTGTTTTAAGTCCGGCTTTGTGGGCTTCAATCATAGCTCGAACAATGACTTGTGGCGGTACTTTTCTGATTCTCATCAAGAATAATTGGATAAGAGAGATTCTTACCCCCGATACTCGTGCCGAAATCCATAAAAGGAAAGGTACGAAGTAAAAGAATACAGCGAGTATGGCAATAATGCCAATTAGAAGAAATACGCTTAATCCTACCATAATTTTATTTTTGTTTAGAAGTGTTTATATTATTCCCTGTTTTTTCATTTTCTGTTTCTTTGCAAACAATGACTACCGTGGGTTCTATGCGGATTATTTTTACAGGTGTATCTTCATCAATCAGCTCATTATCTGCGCGGGCTTCGATGGTGTGGATTCCCACGATGATTTTTCCCATAGGGTTTAGTCTACTTAGTGTTACTCCCATGTCGCCGACTTTAATATCAGGGGTTATCGGGGAGGGTACTACCGAGCTTATTTCGGTATGCAGAGACATTTTGTCCAAGCTTCGGGATCGCATAAATCCTATGATGACAGCAATAGTAGTGACGGCTGCAATGAATAATGTTATTACAGCCCCATTTGTTCCGAAGGCCGAATAGGCATAGTAAATTCCACCTCCATAAAATAAGACCGAACATATACCTGCGATGGTAATTCCGGGAAGAAAGAATATTTCCAGTACCGCCAGAACTAGCGCTAATATTATTAGTAGTGTAACAGCTAATATATCAAACATATTTCTTAGATTTAGGTTCTATCTATATTTCTTTTGCAAATTATCGAGTTCTATCTTTCGAGCCTGATTTTCGTAATTTTCCGGTTGAGGATAGAGTGTGAGCAGTTGCGATTCCAAATTTTGAATTTCGGACGATAGTCTTTTTAAAGTTGTGCCTTTCGATTTAGCATATTGAGATCGCAGTTCCGAGAGCTTAGTTTCTATTTGAATGATATTCTTACGTAATTCTTTGGACTTTACATATAGATTGCGAGCTTCAAGACTGACGAATTGGTCCAGTTTAGTATAATGGATTCCGTTACAAATTGCAAAGATGAAATCGGGGCGAGTCTCTTTTTTTGGTTCCTTAATATTGTCCAATTGTTGCAATAAATCGGTATAATCTGCATTTTCCGGCCAAGACTCTCGAATAGATCGAATCAGAGCTAGCGATTTGATATCGGTTTTGATTTCATCGATGTTATATGTTTGTTTGCTCTCATTCGGGATAAATAGATAGATTGTCACTTTTCCGGGAATTTGTTCTCTATCCGATACAAACCAACCGATGTTTAACATCTCGTCTATTGCCATCATGTAATCGTTGTATATCGAATTGAAGGGCATACCTACGTTTTCGGGTTTCAAGTAGGTGTTATTTTCGAGATTTAAACGGGTGATAAATATGTCGTATCCTCCGATCGAACCTTCTCCATTTGAGGCAAAGTAGAGTGTAACTCCGTCGTTGAGAAAAAATGGATAGGCTTCATCTTGTTCTGTATTGACACCATTGGGTAACGGTATGATGTCACTCCATTTCCCTTCTATCAGTTTATTTTTTGTACATAATTCATATCCTTTACCTTCAAGGGGATATCCGAAAAATACATTGTCTCCGCGCTGGGGAATATAGCCGATCGTGTTTTCGGGAATATCTATACCTAGTGTTTCATTCGTTCCTATCCGTCCAGATTCGGGGGCCATTTTGAAATACTTGAAGAACGAGTCAGCATCAACTATCAAACTATCTATGATTTGTACCCGTTCGACATATTGCAACATTAATTTCGCTCTACGTGCACGAGCTATGGCTTTGCCGATAGAATCGGGTATTTGTTTTTTCGCTTTGGACAATGCAGCTGTATATTCTTCATAACTGCTTATGGCATCTTCAAAGCGGTATTGAGCCATATACATGTCTGCTAAATAGTGAGGCGATTCGAGAACTTTACGTTTAGCCCCTATTTTCAGATATTTTTCAGCTTCGTTATATTTTTTCTCGTGAAAAAGGCATACTCCATACCAATGGTTCAACGATCCATCATTGGGGCGGCGTTTCAGTTGTGCCTTGAATACAGGAGCGGCTTCTTTGTATTTACCGGCCTTGTACAACTCTCGTGCTTCGTCAAGCGTCAGTGCACTCGATGAGAAGATTGTCGAGAAGACAATTAGGACTGCAAATGAATATTTTAGAATTTGTCTGAACATTTTCATGTTTGAAAAATTGTACTCAAATATACAATTATTTTTTATTCTGAATGTTGAGAGCGAGAAAATTTTTTAAGAAGTATTCTAAATCGTCATTCGATTTGAACGAATTGTATGGTAAAATGAAAAAAATATAGTTTGATAAGTGGAAGATAATGTCTGTCGAGGTATAACGTATACGGGTAATTCGTTCCCATACTATGGATTCTGTTCGTCCATCGTCGAAAGTACAAGAAAGGCCGTTTTTGTTTATTTCGACTGTTTTTGAAAGTATGGACATACGGCAATCGGGGTGTAGAGCATAAGCGAACCACAGGTAAGAGATGATCATAGGAAATACCAAAAATAAAATGATAAGTCCTACATAAATAAATAGAGGGTTTTGAATGGATAGCCCCACGAGAAGGAGGAAAAAAGATAGAAGCCACCCCCAATTATTATGTAACCAGATTTTCAGCAGTCTGTTAAAATAGTATTGAGGAGATAACTGGTATGAAAAAGTTTCAATATGGGTTCTATTCATACAATGTTTTACTATATACTTTTACAAAGATAATATAATTGATGACAAAATCAAATTTTTGATTTTACCGAAGTATAGCCTATTTTTTATATTATGTGAATATAGAGATAATATATCGAGGGGAAATAATTTTTGAAGGGGACTTTTATTGTACAGCTTTTGATAAATTTGACCTATGAAATTTATTCTATTTACTGCTATTTCGTGTAACTTTGCACTCCAAAATAAGACGCAATGCAAGGATTATATTCGATAGGATTACTTATTGTTTCTAATGTGTTTATGACACTGGCTTGGTATGGGCATTTGAAATTGCAAGAAATGAAGGTTATCAATAATTGGCCGCTTTATGGTGTGATATTGCTTAGTTGGGGTATAGCATTGTTCGAATATTGTTGCCAAGTACCAGCTAATCGATTGGGATTTAGAGAGAATGGAGGACCGTTTAGTCTTATGCAATTAAAGGTAATACAAGAAGTAATAACCTTAATCATATTCACTTTATTTTCGGTCGTAGTTTTTAAAGGAGAGTCGTTGCATTGGAACCATATTGCGGCGTTCGGCTGCCTTGTTCTTGCCGTTTATTTCGTATTTATGAAATAAGCGATAATCGTATCGATTTAATGACTAGGTGTAATATAGGGTAGAGCTTTCCCGAAAGGTCGATTTTGTCCCGACCGATTATTTTGGAACAGATAAGTGCAGTAGAATCGAATGACTTTTATATTGTGTTCGTATCTATCCGATGGATATTCTTATTCTACAACTTGTTGTCCTAATTCTCGGCCTTGTGACGGGGAATATTTCGATTCCGTCATTACTTAGTCCTATAAATGAGGTTATTTCATTCTTCTCATTTTTAACAATGTACAATTCTACTTGTGAAGAAGATGTAAATAAAGACACTGGCGAGGTATAGTGTTATCAGAGTTAAACACATTGAGCCCGTCTACTGTATTTTAAAGGGCAAAATAACTAAATCGATTCAATATGCTTATTCCAAGCCAGCACAAACGGATCCAATTTAGGAACCTCTTTGGTAGCAATCCTGGCATTCTCACGTCCTACATCAAAGTTATGCTGGTATTTAAAAGTCGTTTCAGGCTTGGGTGTATCCTTTGAAGAACTTAAGTCTAAGTCTTATTTCTGAGTTTTAGTTATTGTAACATTAAGATCTTCACTTAGCCGAGTTTTATCTTGAGCAGAGCACTTGATAATGGAATCACGGCCCAAGAAATTATAGAATTTTAAGCCATTAAGTATCTTTTGTGACTAAAATCTATAATTTTAGAATACAATATCTTTTTACAAACTTATACAAAGACTCATCTTATTTTCAAACACTTCTTATCGCAACCTTGATAACTCCGTCCTCTCTATTTTCAAAGATACGGTAAGCTTTCTCAATTTCATTCAATGAAAAACGGTGAGTAATGAGCGGCGCGGTATCTATACGGCCCGATTCTATCAAGCGAAGTATCTCTGCACAATTACAACCGTCCACCCCTCCGGTTTTAAAGATAAGATTTTTTCCATACATATCGGGTAAGGGCAAAATTTGAGGTTTATCGTAAAGTGCCACGATCGTTACAATAGCATTGGGACGAGCACATTTCCAAGCCAAACGGAAAGTATTCTCGCTTCCCGCCACTTCCAAAACCACATCAGCACCGCCATGATCGCTATTTTTACGAACAAACTCCTCGCAATGTTCAGGAGTAGTTACCAATATGTCGGGATAATGTTCTTGCAAAAACTGTATTCTTTCCGGGGACTGCTCACAAACAATAATACGCCGGGGATTCTTTAACAAAGCGCACAATAAGGTACAAATGCCGGTAGGACCGGCTCCAATAATCAGAATCGTATCCTCCGATGTAATTTCCGAAATACGTACGGACCAAAAACCGGTTGCCAAAATATCGCCTACAAACAAAGCTTGTTCGTCGCTTACCGTATCTGGAATACGATTCAAACCTTGATCGGCATAGGGCACTCGAACATATTCGGCTTGACCGCCATCGATACGACACCCCAAAGCCCAACCGCCATTGGGATCCATACAATTATTGACACACCCACGACGACAGAAGAAACATTCGCCACAAAAAGTTTCGACATTTACAGTAACCCTATCTCCCGGCTTAATACCTATAACATCTTCTCCCACATCTTCTACGACACCCACCATCTCGTGCCCGACCGTTACTCCCGGTACGGCACGCGGCACGCTACCATGTTTGATATGGAGATCGCTGGTACAAATACTTCCAAGAGTCACCCTCACAATCGCATCGCGCGAATCTTTCAACCCGGGTTTCGGCTTTTCTTGCAATTCAAACTTACCGGGTTTAACGTATGTATATGCCAACATAATATTATCCTTATCATTTTTCAAAACTTCTCTTACAAAGATAGGCGAAACGGATTTCAGAAGCAAGTATTCTTTGTTAAACAGTGTCACTACGAATCAAATAGCAATCTACCGGTGTACTCTATGGCAACTATCAGCTATGTAAAAAGAGTATGATATCAATTAAAAAATATTTACTTCATACAAATACAAACAGCTTTCACAACTTTCTTGTTATTTTTGTATGACTAAAAGAGTGTTAATATGAAAAACCGAACAAAAAAATTGTTTAAGATTACGGGTATTACACTGGGAGCGTTGATAGTCTTTCTCTCGGCAGTAATCGCTTTCTCCATAAATTTTATATTTACGCCTGAAAAATTGACCCCCATCGTATTAAACGTAGCCAATCAAAACATAAATGCCAAGCTCGATATGAATAGCGTAGAGCTGACCTTTTTTTCAACTTTTCCCCGTTTTGGAATAAAATTGGAAAATGGCACATTGGTATCAAAGGCTATCCGTGATTCTTTATGGCAACGTACCGACACATTAGCCTCTTTTCGAAAAGCCATTGCCGTAATCAATCTCGTCGATTATTTGCAACAAAAAAAGATCAGTATCAACCGATTATCATTGGATAGTACAAACATATACGCCTTTAAAGGAAAAGATGGAATCGCCAACTGGAATATATTGATCGCCGACACGACAAATACACCCGATACAACAACCGCTACTTCGCCAGTTATTAACGAAATAGACATCAAGCACGTTTCGCTACATCATACCACGGTCACTTTCGACGATCGGGAAACGAATGTCTTCGCCAATCTATGGGATGCAAATCTTAAATTAAAAGCAAATTTAAAGAAAGAACAGTCTACGTTAACGTTGGATTTCAACAACAAAAACATTCTGTTCTGGCAAAATGGTGAATTACTGGCTCATCGTATCGCCACCCACCTACAAACCGCCATCGAGCTAAATCGTTCGAAACGGGCTCTTTCCTTGCACGATGCTATGATGGAGATTAACGGCATAAAATTAGACATACACGGTTCTATCTGTAAAGACACGACCGCACAAGCGTTAGATATCGATCTGCAATACGGGCTACATGCTCCTTCGTTGGAAACAGTCCTTCACATGATTCCCGAAAGTATTCTCAAAAAAGAAAAAGTTTCGGCCAAAGGCGACGTTACAGTTAATGGCAATCTAAAAGGTCTATATGGAAAAGGGAAAATGCCATTAGCTACATTAAAAATAGAAATAAACGATGCATCCGCCCAATATGCCCAATTGCCCTATGGAATAGATGAACTTAAAGCCAACTTTTTCGGACAGATAGACTTAATGCGACAATCGCCATCTTATCTCGATCTTAAAATATTTCACTTCAAAGGAGCTCACACCGATATCTTGGCCGACGCCAAAGTAAATGATCTATTAGGCGATCCCGACATCTCGTTTCATACCCAATCTACGATAGACCTAACTGCATTGGCACAAACATTTCCTTTACAAGATGGTGTGAGTATCGAAGGGAAATTAGATGCCGACATGAACGTGCGTTGTCGTTTGTCATCTATCAAAAAGAAAGACATAGGACGAATTCGGGCCAAAGGAAAAATAAATATGAGCAAATTGGCTTTACGAGACAAAAATAAGAAATTCGAATTCACGAGCGATGCTTCACTGTCTTTCGTGGGAAACGATGTATTAGGAGCCCATATCGAAATAGGAAATATGGCTTTTCACTCAACGCGATTAAACTCATCGATAAACAATCTATCGGCTTTAATAAAAACGACCAACCCACAAGATACTACACGAATCGCTCTTGTAGAGTGTAAACTAAATGCAAACAAACTAAAAGCATCCCTACCGGATACATCAAATTTATTTTGCGGAAAAACTGCCGCAACCATAAAATTACAACCGACAGAAAACAATCCTACCCGACCCGAAATAGGATTCGCATTAGAAGCCGACACCTTGTTCTGCCGTCTCGGAGATACTAAATTGGGCATGGACAAAGCCGGGATTACAATAACGGCACAACAATTAAAAGACTCTTTGTGGATTCCAAAAGGCATAGTAGGTTTTAATCGGCTTTTTGTACGTACCCCACAATCGGCTTTACCTATTCGAATGCAAAAGACTGCAATTTCAGTCGGTAATCGAGCTATTACTTTACATAACGCGACCATGAAAATAGGAAGATCCGATTTAACGGCGACCGGTGCGATTCACGATTTATATGGCGCTATGCGTCACAATAAAAAACTACGGGCCACATTAACACTTTCCTCTAAGAATCTAAATTGTAACCAGTTAATTCGGTCTATCTCTTTTCCAAAAGACACTGCTCAAATCGAAACTGAATCCGACACTACGTCGACAGCCCTAAAACTATTCGTTATTCCTCGAAATATCGATTTTGAATTACAAACCAATTTGAATCGGGTTCGTTACGGGAAAATGGTTTTCAAAAACGTACACGGTGCAATAGATATACGCAATCAAGCCATTCACCTCAAAGAGCTCAGTATGGAAGGAATGGATGCGACTATGCGCACGACGCTGATCTATCAAGCCCGACAACCAGAGCAAGGATATGCCGGATTCGATTTCAAACTTCATAATATCAATATAGGGAAACTTGTCGATTTTATTCCTTCGTTAGATACTATTGTCCCCATGCTACGGTCATTTCAAGGAACTGTCGATTTCAATGTATCGGCCGAGTCGGGCTTAGACTCATGCCTCAATATAAAAATACCCTCATTACGATCAGCTATCCATGTTGAAGGCGATAGCCTCGTCCTTCTCGACGGTGAAACTTTTGCCGAAATATCGAAAAAATTTTTCTTCAAGAACAAAGAGAGAAATTTGATCGACAGTATCTCTGTCAACATCAGTGTCGAAGACGGTAATGTAACTGTCTACCCGTTTGTAATAGAAATGGATCGCTACCGGGCTGCCGTAGGAGGGAACCAAGACTTGGATATGAATTTCAATTATCACATATCCATACTCAAATCGCCCATACCCTTCAAACTGGGACTGAATATTTCGGGAAATTTAGATAAAATGAAGTTCGGTATGGGCAAAGCCAAATACAAAAACGCTGTCACACCGGTAGAAATACACAAAGTCGACAGTACTATTGTAAATATGGGAGAACAAATTGTTCGGGATTTCAAGAAAGTCATGCGACGACAATTGCCACAAACACAAACCACCAACTAATAAGTATCATGTTCGATAAACCCATATGTCATATAAAATCGCCCTATCTTCTTCCCGAGATTACACAGAAATACTTAATGTATGGAAAAACTCTGCAAGAAGTTCCCTTTACTTTTTAAGTGAAAAAGATGTACTTTATGTTCCCTCCTACTTTCGATGCATTTAATTGGCATATATGAATGCGGGAATAAGGTAAAGGCAATTTTGTTGTCTGACAGAATACATATTGTTTGGCAGGTATGTGCCAATTCATATTGAGAAAAAATAGGGTGCTCATTGACTAATTCACTCAAGACTGCATACAACTTATGTAGATGTGCACTGCAAATTTTAAACGGATTATTTTATCATCTTATGCTTTATTGCGATATTTGCGTTACGATAAATCTGTAACGGAATGATTGAAATAGTATGAAGCCTAATAATCCTTTTCTTATTTCGGGATATTACAGCCCAGAACTCTTTTGCGACAGGGAGCAGGAGACCAGAGCTATTCTCGAAGCTCTCCACAATGGACGCAACGTGACATTGATAGCACCCCGTCGTATGGGAAAGACCGGGCTGATCCGTCATGCCTTTTACCGTTTGAAAGAGCAGCAGCCAGATATCGATACTTTCTATTTGGATATCTATTCAACCCAATCATTAGGCGATTTTGTACGATTGTTTGCTAGTACAGTGTTGGGACAGCTGGACTCCGCCTCACAAAAGGCTTTGAGTCGTATAAGTAAGTTTGTCCGCAGTTGCCGCCCCGTGTTTACTTTTGACGAATTGACAGGTGTTCCTAAGGTGACGATAGATGTGGCTCCGGCCGAGGAAGAAAACACTTTGAAAGAGATATTCGAGTATCTGGGCTCGTCAGAGAAACGATGCTATGTTGCCATAGACGAGTTCCAGCAGATTGTTGAATATCCGGAGAAAGGTGTTGAAGCATTGTTGCGCTCCTATATCCAGTTCCTGCCCAATGTAAACTTTATCTTTGCCGGCAGCAAACAACATCAGATACAGGAGATGTTCACTTCGTCGAGAAGGCCGTTCTATCAAAGTACGCAACCGCTTACAATCGGTCCGATACAACGGGACGAATATGCAAGTTTTGCAACAGGGCATTTTGCCGAGCACAATGTGAAATTGCATCAAGAAGTTTTCAATTCAATATATGAAAAGTACGAGGGTCATACCTGGTATGTGCAGTGTCTCCTTAACCGCCTGTACGGGTACGATCGGAATGTGGATATGGAACTGGTTTCATACGCCACAGAGCAGATTTTATCCGAGTATAGTTACATGTATGCAGACTTGCTGAAAACATATTCTTTCGGTCAGGTGCGCCTGTTGAAAGCTATTGCCCGCGAGGGGTGTGTCAAAGAGGTTTTGGCTGGAGATTTTATCAGTGCCCACAAACTCCGGGCGGCGAGCAGTGTCAGTGCTTCATTAAAGAAACTGCTCGACAACGAATTGATCTACCAGACACCTTGCGGGTATATCATTTACGATCGTTTTATGAGCGAGTGGTTGCGGAAACAACCATTCTAAAATAGCGGAAATATTCAATAGAACTTAGAAAAATCATTATGGCGGTAAAAAAGTCAGAACTATATAGTACATTGTGGAAATGCTGTGACGAACTTCGCGGCGGTATGGATGCAAGTCAATACAAGGATTATGTGTTGGTCATTCTTTTCGTTAAATATATCAGCGATAAAAAGCGTAATGACGAAGGCTTCGATATAGATATACCTAAAGGTTGTTACTTTGAGGATTTTGTCGCTCTCAAAGGTAACCCGAATATTGGGGAGGAGATGAATAAAAAGATGGCTGCTCTTGCCGAGGAAAATCAACTTGGTGGCGTTTTTGTAGCCGATTTTGAAGATGACACCAAGCTGGGCAAAGGAAAGGATAAAGTTGAAACTCTAAGTAAACTTATTGCCGTTTTCCAGAATGAGAACCTCGATTTTAGCAAAAATAGAGCGGCAGATGACGATCTTATAGGTGATGCTTATGAGTATCTGATGAAGAATTTTGCCACAGAGAGCGGTAAGAGTAAAGGCCAGTTTTATACTCCGGCCGAGGTCAGTCGTGTGATGGCCGAGGTTATCGGGTTAGGAAATGCCAAAAATGGGAGAAAGACGACTATCTATGACCCTACTTGCGGCTCGGGTTCCCTGCTTCTTCGTGCTATGTGTGAAACTCCCGGTGGGGCAACTCTCTATGGTCAGGAAAAAGATAATGCTACTGTCGGTTTGGCAAAAATGAATATGATTCTTCATAATGAAATCTATGCCGATATCAGACAAGGCGATACGATTAATGATCCTCAATTTAAGGAAAGCGACCAGTTAAAGACCTTCGACTATATTGTCGCAAATCCACCTTTTTCAACAAAGTCGTGGTTGAAGAGTGCAAAGTTCGAAGATGAATACCATCGTTGGGGCGAAGGCATTAAAATAGGTGTTCCGCCGGAAAAGAATGGCGATTATGCTTTCCTCCTCCATATCGTACGCTCTCTGAAACAGACCGGCTGTGCCGCCTGCATTTTGCCTCATGGCGTCCTTTTTAGAGGCAATGCCGAGGCTCAGATTCGTAAATATCTCGTTGCCGAAAAACGGTATATCAAGGGCATCATAGGACTCCCTGCCAACCTTTTTTATGGTACAGGTATTCCGGCTTGTATCATCATTATAGAAAAGTCGGAAGCAGCAGGGCGTAAGGGAGTGTTTATGATCGATGCCAAAGGTGGATATATCAAAGATGGAGCTAAGAATCGTCTGCGAGAGCAGGATATTCGGCGCATTGTCGATGTGTGGCAAGCACAACGCGATGTGCCTCATTATGCGCGCTTTGTGCCTATGGAGGAGATTGAACGTAACGATTACAATCTCAACATTCCTCGCTATATATCTGCTCCTGATACGGAGATTCTGCAAGATATCGATGCACACCTTCATGGAGGTTTGCCCAAACACGATATAGACCAACTCGATACCTATTGGGAGGTATGTCCGTCGCTTTGTGATGACCTCTTTTGCGACCATCTTACGCGCAAAGGTTACTATTCTTTGAAGTGTAACCCGGAGGCAGTGCGTGATGCTGTTACCGGGAATGTAGATTTCCGTAATCAGAAAGAGGTGTTCCAGAAGAGTTTTGCCGAGTGGTGCGATTCTCACCGGGCTCAACTTTACGCTCTCGTCCCGGGTTTTGCTCCCAAGAAACTTATCGAGCAGCTGGGTAACTCGTTGTTGGCTGTCTTTGAGGTAGATAAGTCGCTTGTCGAGGCGTATGATGTTTATGACAGTTTGATGAACTACTGGGGTGAAACGATGCAAGATGATTGCTATATGATTTCGTCCGGAGGCTGGACAGTGCAACTGTACACGCCACAACCAGCTTCCAAGAAGAAAGAGAAAAAGGCTGCTACGCCCGAAGATGTCGTTTGCGACCTGCTGCCTGTGCCAATCGTTATCGACGAGTATTTTGCAGAGAAGCGCGATGTTATTGCTGCGGCCGAGGAGTTGCTGGTACAAAATGAGACACAGCTTGCGGAATTGGTCGAGGAGCAGGCGGAGAATTACCTCGATGAGGACAACTTCCCCGATGGTAAGGTGACCGATGCCAATATCAAGAAACGAATGAAGGCGCTCGATAAGAAAACCGATGCCGACGAAATTGCCGTACTACAAAAGTATCTCGACCTCAAAGGTGATATATCACTCAATAAGAAACTGATCAAGGAGTGCAAGTACGATCTGCTTACCGCTCTTGTAGTCAAGTATGCCGATTTGTCCGAGGCGGATATCAAGCGCTTGGTTATCGAGCGGAAGTGGTTCGCATCGCTTGCCTTGCGCCTTGATGGCGAGATGCAGCATATCAGTCAGCAGCTCACTTCTAAGGTTTCGGCTCTTGCGGAGCGTTATGCACAGACGCTCCCCGAGATTGATGCCGAGATAGCCGATTTAGAAGCAAAAGTTGCTGCACATTTGAAACAGATGGGATATTGATCTGAAAAGTTGAGGTTGTAAGTGGGCAGATTGATAATTATTAAAGTGTAAGTGATGGATATACCACAAGGATATAAACAAACCGAGTTAGGAATAATACCCGAAGATTGGGAGATTGTAAATCTTGGTAGTGTCGCAAAGATTAATGGCCGTATTGGTTTTCGAGGGTATACTACGGCAGACCTTGTTGGTGTCGGCCAAGGTGCATATACCATAGGTGGTAAGCATATTACAAATATGGTTTTAGATTTGCATGATGCAGAGTACATATCGTGGCAGAAATATTATGAATCCCCTGAGATTATGGTTAGAAAAGGGGATATTGTATTCGCGCAACGGGGGACTCTGGGCAAAAGTGCTTTTATTGTAAACGATATTGGTCCAGCAACTATTAATCCGAGTCTTGTTCTAATTAATAAAATTAAATGTGATAATGAGTATTTGTCTTATTGGTTACAATGTGACAAAATAGTTGAATACATTTGTTCTATTAATAGTCAGACCTCCATTCCAATGATTACGCAAAATCAAATTGAGCATATCCCTGTGGTTTTGTCTAGAATCAAGGCAGAACAGCAGGCTATTGCTGAAGCGCTGGGTGATATAGATGGATTGATTGCAACATTGGATAAGAAAATCGCCAAGAAACGCCTGATTAAGCAAGGGGCAATGTCACAACTCCTAACCGGCAAAAAACGCCTCCCCGGCTTTTCCGACCCATGGGTGGAAAAGAAATTAGGGGAGATTGGATATACATACTCTGGATTAACAGGAAAAAGCAAAGATGATTTTGGGCAAGGGAATGCAAAATATATTACATTCTTAAATGTATTGGCAAATCCGATACTAAAGGAAAATTTATTTGGGTCTATTACGATTCGGGAGAATGAACAGCAGAATAAAGTTCAATTTGGGGATCTATTTTTTAATACTTCGTCAGAGACCCCTGAAGATGTAGGCACTTGTGCAGTATTGCTTTCTTATCATGAAGAGCTATATTTAAATAGTTTCTGTTTTGGGTACAGATTGACCGATGATAATGTTCTTGGATTATATTTAGCTTACTATTTTCGGAGTAGATTAGGCCGCCAGTTAATGACTTCTTTGGCACAAGGAGCAACTCGATATAATCTATCAAAAGAGCTATTTAACGCTTCCCGGATTATATTACCAGAAACAAAAGATGAGCAAATAGCGATTGCTACGATGCTGAACGATATGGATAAAGAGATAGACGACCTTGAAGCCCAGCGAGATAAGTACCGCCTCTTAAAATCGGGCATGATGCAAAAGCTATTAACGGGACAAATTCGTTTGACAAAACCACTGACAAATGTTGTCCCCTTGGTTCCAGGGGACTCCGCAGTAAGAGAAATTCCCGTGGATGCCCATATTTGGGCTGGACATATTGTTAATAGGTTGTGGCAATCAAAAGGATGGGGGCGTACGAAGTTACAAAAGTCGTTACATCTTGTTGGCTGTTATGCACAATTAGATTTAGGTGAGGAGTATATACGCAATACTGCAGGCCCTGACGATCAACGACTGATGAACTATATTGACCGAAAATTCAAACAGTATCGTCATGTTAATATAGAAAAAGAGAGATTGTTAGATGGGAAAATACATTATACCTATACCCCTACATCTCGTATACAAGAGGTGGAGATGGCATACGAGCGATATCCGCAGGATATTCGCGAGCGCGTAGACAATTTGCTTGACAAATTAAATTTGATGAATTTAGCCGAGGCAGAGATTTTGTCAACCCTTTATGCGGTATGGAATAACCGAATAATTAAGGGAGAGCGGATAACAGATGATTTGCTGGTCTCTGACTTTTATGCGTGGAGTGAACACAAAGCAGACTTTGAAGAAAGGAAAGTAAGGCGAATGTTGGATTATATGTGTAAAGAAAATATAGTCCCAATCGGTTGGGGTAAATATATTGATGAGAAATAAACTGATATGAGTGGTTATTTCTTGAAAATAGATGGGATATGCTTTTAAGAAAATGAGGTAGAACGAAATAATATTATGGACACAAATATCGGGGCAAAGGAGCGTGTAACGCAAAACAGGTTGATAGGGCTCTTTAAGAATGTCTTAAAGTACACCTGTCTCGGGAATTGGGAGACTCGTGAAGGTAACGTCAATATCGAAGAAAAGTTGCTCACGGCATATCTCTCGCGGTGTGGCTATACCGACAAGGAGATACGGGGTGCCATCGCTAAACTCAAGCAAGCGGCAAACTCTCTTGGTGGGGGATTATATAACGCCAACAAGGAGGTGTATACCTTGTTGCGCTACGGTGTGAATGTCCAGGCCGAGGTGACCGAAAAGAAAAAGATGGTGCACCTTATCGACTGGGCGAACCCGATGGAGAATGATCTCCAGATAGCCGAGGAAGTAACCATTCAAGGCGAAAGCGACCGCCGTCCCGATCTGGTCGTTTATGTCAATGGTATTGCTCTTGCCGTAATCGAGCTCAAGCGTAGTACGGTCTCTGCTCACGAGGGTATTCGCCAGAATATTCGTAACCAGCAGGACGGTTATATTCCTCGATTCTTCACGACCATACAGTTACTTTTTGCGGGTAACGATACTGAGGGATTGCACTATGGTGTAATCAAGACGCCCGAAAAATTCTGGTTGCGTTGGAAAGAACCGTGTGGCGAGCCGTGCCAGCCATCGCATTTTACAGTGGGTGAGTATCCCAATGAGTTGGATCGTAGTGTGTTGCAGTTTTTTGAGCCCGCAAGGTTATTGGAATATATCCATGATTTTATCATCTTCGATGGAGGTGTAAAAAAGGCGGCACGTCCTAATCAATATTTTGCCGTCAAGGCAGCTCAACCCAGAGTTCGCAAGAAGCAAAACGGTATTATATGGCATTCGCAGGGTTCGGGTAAATCGCTTACGATGATTTGGCTGGCCCGATGGATACGAGAAAACGTAAGTGATGCTCGTGTGGTGATTATTACAGACCGTGATGAGCTGGACAAACAAATAGAATCGGGCTTCAAAGATGCAGGGGAGCAGATTCAGCGAGCCAAGAGTGGTGGTAAGCTGATTGAGATGCTCAATGCTGCCGAACCTTGGTTGATTTGCACGTTGATTCACAAATTTGGCAATAAGAATGACGGCGATGCCATATCGGTAGGAAATAAGAAGGCAAGTAAGTCGCTCGACTTGTATCTTGAAGAGTTGGCAAAATCGCTCCCCGCTGATTTTCGAGCGAAGGGTAATATTTATGTCTTTATTGATGAATGTCATCGCACACAAGGAGGCATGCTTCACGAAGCCATGAAGCATATAATGGGTGACGATGTGATGCTGATAGGTTTCACGGGTACGCCTTTGCTCCATACGGATAAGAAAAAATCGATAGAGACCTTTGGTTCTTATATACATAGCTATAAGTTTAATGAGGCCGTAGAAGATGGGGTTATTCTTGACTTGCGTTATGAGGCCCGAAATGTAGAACAATACTTGGGCAAACGAGAGAAAATCGATGAGTGGTTTGACGCGAAGACTAGGGGCTTGAGTTCGGTTGCCCGGGCAGCTCTAAAAGAGCGTTGGGCAAAAATGGAGAAGCTGTTTAGCAGTAAGGAGCGTATCGACCGTATCGTCGCGGATATTTGCCAAGATATGAGTACCAAACGGGCTTTGGCAGGCGGCTATGGAAATGCCATGCTTGTGGCCGACAGTATTTATCAGGCGTGTCGTTACTGGGAGGTTTTTCAATCGACAGAGTTGAAAGGGCATTGCGCTGTGGTTACAAGTTACGATGCGAGTACTGCATCGGTAAAAGACGAGTATCAAGGTGATGGAGAGACCGAGGATCTCACAAAATATGAGATATACCAAAGAATGATCGGCGACAAAACTCCTGAACAGTTTGAAACTTGGGCGAAAAAGGTGTTTACGGACCATCCCGGAGATATGAAGTTGCTGATTGTCGTAGATAAGTTATTGACCGGATTTGATGCACCGTCGGCAACCTATCTCTACATCGATAAAAAAATGCGGGATCACAATCTTTTCCAAGCGGTCTGTCGTGTGAATCGAGTAGATAGTGAGGAAAAAGATTTCGGGTATATTATTGATTACCAAGATCTGTTTGGAGCGGTAAAGAGTGCAATCGAGGATTATACGAATGGGGCATTTGATGGTTACGATGCCGACGATGTTAAAGGCCTTCTTTTGACTCGTCTTGCCGAAGGTCGCAAGGCCTTGGAAGAGTCATTACAGGCAGTATATACGATGTGTGAGGTGATACATCCGCAAACGCGAGAAGGTTATTTTGCATATTTTGTCTATGCGGAGAATACTCCTGTTGAAAATCAGCAAAATGAATGTGAGGGGAATGCCAATAAACGCGAAACCTTCTATAAACTTGTGTCGCGTTTGGTGCGCCGTTATATTGACATAGCCAATGAGATGGAACAGGCTGGCTATACAGCAGAGGAGGCTGCCGATATCAAAAAGCAGGTTGACTATTTTAATGATATCAAAGATGAAATAAAATTAAAAAGTGGAGATGCGCTCGATTTGAAATATTATGATCCAGCAATGCGTCAGCTTATTGATAACTATGTACGAGCAGAAGATAGTGAGAAATTGGTGGATTTAGCCGATATCTCATTTCTTGACCTGATTGATACGGAGGGTGATAAGGCGATTGATGCGCTGCCAAAGAAAATCAAGCAGAATGAACGTTCTGTTGCAGAGATTTTGGCGGCAAATATGCGAAAGATGATTATCAGCGAGCGTCCGAACAATCCGGCCTACTTTGATAAAATGTCTGATTTGCTCAACCACCTGCTTCAAGAACAGAAAGATGGTAAGATCCAATATAAGGAATTGATAAAACAACTCATTGAGAAACTGAAAGAGGCTCGATTGACCATTAAGACAAAATACCCTGCAACCATTGATACAAAGGGGAAACAAGCTCTTTATGATAATCTTGGAGGAAATGAAGCTTTGGCACTCCGTATTCACGAAATTATCAAAGCAAATGCTCGCGATGGTTTTAGGGATATGGACAGTAGTGGTCTGAAAAAGATGAGAGCATTGCGAAGGGCTGTTGAAAGTGCATTGAAAGGAGTAGAACAAGATAAGCTCGATGATATAATGCAGCTGATCGTTGCACAAAAAGAATACTAATGACTATTATTAAAGTTTCTGATATATTTGTAGAAGTCGAGTGGAAGGAAATTAAGAATATACATCTTACAATATATCCACCTAATGCTCGTGTTCATGTGTCTGCACCTATTGGAATGACTGAGGAGGCTGTGCGATTATTCTTGATTACGAAAATGCCGTGGATAAATCAACGTATAACCCAGATTCTTGGTCAGAATCGCCAAACACCCCGTGAATACGTATCTGGGGAGAATCATTACTTTAAGGGGCAAAGATACCGTTTAAAGGTTTTGTATCATAATGCTCCTGCAAAAGTAGAGATTCAGGGGAATGAATATATTAAACTATATGTTCGAGACGGAGCATCTGCAGAGCGTCGAGCGGAGGTGCTACGAGAATGGTATCGATCTGAATTTAAATCGATACTTACTCCTCTAATTGCGAAATGGGAATATCTTTTAGGGGTAAAGGCAAATAAATGGGAAGTCAAGCAGATGAAAACATTGTGGGGAAGTTGTAATCACAGTACGAAAAATATTATTTTTAACCTTGAATTAATCAAGAAACCTGTTCGTTGCATTGAATATATTGTGGTACATGAATTATTACATATCAAAGTTAGATTACACAATGAAGAATATACAGCTTTACTAACTCAATATTTCCCGAATTGGAAACAGTTGAAAGAAGAATTAAATGAATTTGTTGTATAAATATTACCATTATGGGAAAAACAATAACTACATACCTCATTGACGGCGATCCAAAAGGAACGCAGTATGCATTCATCAGTAACAAGATTTGTCAGATGTTTGTAATTCCACGCTCGAACTTGGCCTATCTGAATGAGCAGGAGAAACTGCACAAGCCGGCGTTCTACATACTGATCGGAGAAGATGAGGTGACGAAACCGCAGGCCTATATCGGAGAGACCGAAAATTTTAAGGAACGGGTAAAAGACCATGACAGTAAAAAAGCATTCTGGCAGAAAGCGCTTGTCTTTGTTTCAAAAGACGAAGATATGACCAAAGCCGACGTGCAATATCTGGAATATCGCGCAATTGTAGTAGCCAAACAGTCGAACTCGTTTGTATTGAATGAGAACAAGCAGATTCCCAAAGCACCAAATCTTCCCGAACATCAGAGAGATGCCATGGATGAGTTTTTTGAGGATATCAGGTTCCTCGCATCATTCATTGGTTGTGACATCTTTGAAATATCCCAGCCAAAGGAAGAGCACCTGTTTTATACAAAAGCCCGAGGCTGTAATGCAAAAGGATTTTATAATTCTGCAGGATTTACTGTGTTAAAGGGTAGTATCATCGCCAATAATTGCGTTCCTTCTTTTACATGGAAAGCAAAGCGAGAAAAGATGGTCGAGGAGTATGCTACTTTGAATAACGGTGTTTGGATAATGGATTCTGACAAAACCTTCTCCAGCCCCAGTACAGCCGCCGATTTTTGTATAGGGCGGCCAGCCAATGGATGGAATGAGTGGAAAGATAAAGATGGTAATACACTGGATTTTATATACAGGAAACAATTAGAATAACGGATAATATCAATGTAGAGTGCAGTGATATGATTGGGTTTAATTTAGTGATTTCGATTTTACAAATAAGTTAAAAACGCTATGTCAATGAAATATTTATTGAATAGTAGTATACCATAATAATGAAAGGATACATTATAAATATACTTTTCCAGATGGCAAGGTATACATCGGGGCAAACAAGGCGTAATCCCGCAATACGACATCGCTAGTATATTAGTCCAGTAACAGGTCCTACAAATGGTTGATTTTGGAAAGCATATTTAACTTTTCATACTTGCAAATATGAGATTGTTTGCCGGATTTTCAATGGAGTTGTAGCTGAGATTATCCAGTTAAGGAAATCACGTTTGCCAGAGTCCATGATAGAATTTAGCATAATTATGAACCAATTTTTGTAAGAGAGTATGTGGTATTGCTCATTGGACATTCATAACTTGATTCTGATAGTGGAATTTGGCCATAGATATAGAAAATTAGGGAAAACAATATCAATAGCATACCAACAGGCAAATCATAAAACTGTCCAGCTCTCTGCCGAATAATTCCGAGTTTTTCTATGAATGATATCGTGTTCATGTAACGAGGTCCTTTCGCCTTGTTAGATGTGATTTGGGGTAATCCTGAAATGTTCACAGCCATTTTAAGTTTCTTTTTAAGCTGAGGTAAGCACTTCTAAGTCTTGGATATGTGTAGGTTGATTTCCCGGATTTTCTGTCAATAGTTCGTTCTTTTATGAAGTTACTCCATTGCTCGTGCCATTTTTCCAATATACGTATAAAGCCCTCTTTATCGGTATGTGTAATCATTTTGGAGATTGCAAGTAGTTCTTGTGTGGCTTTCATATCTGGTTTCTTTGTGAGATAATGTCTTATAATCATTATCTGATGAAACTGGCACATTTGTACCTTATACTGTCGGAGGGATTGAAACAAGCCGCATAGTCCATTACAGACAATATCGTGAATAATGAATCCATGGGAACGCAAGAACTCCACACCTTTGAGATAATCCGCAATGGTTTCTGTACGGACAAATTTGTGCCACAGTATTTTGTTACGAAAAGAATCCTTAATGACCATGAGGCCAAAATTGCGCCCCAATAGGTTGTATCCACATTAATGACCACTTCTTTATGACGGGAAATCACATGGACATGACACATAGATTTGAACCTACGCCAAATAGTACTTTTGTTAACATTATATTTAGAAGCAAACTGATCTAAGGTCTGGTTTCCCTCAATGTATTCGGACTTTAAGACTTCGTCATCGAGACGGAAACTTCCTACGAACTGACGACCGAAAGATTTACATTTATATAGCTGTTTGTTCCTTTTTTGACTATTTTTTCTTGGTCGCGGAAGAACCACACCAAAAGCAGTTTTTTTTATTCACAATACTTTAAATGCTGCAAAAGTACTTAAAGAAAAATGTAATTTTACAGACATGAACAACACTGCTATTATAGATAATAATCAAAATTTAAACGGAGAAAATACATGTAAGCTAATAGCTATCGTAATCTATCCGTTGATTGTTCCTCAAGATGCATAAAAATGTATTAAGGAAAAGTTTTGGTAAAGAATTTCTTTTCGTTCAGAAATAGAATAAGAATTAAAAGGGACTGAGAATAACATATTAGTATAGAAGTAAAGATATGAAACCAAATTCAATATTGTATTATCCTCATATTGAATTCCAAAATGAGGCATGGGTAAAATCAAGTTTATTACTTTGGGACCACGTTTATAGGATTGTTCCTGAAGGCTATTCTCCTAATGATAGTGATGAAATCAAAGCGTTGGTTGATGAAGACTTAGTTAGAGATATCAAGTTGGATGACAAGGATAGAGAGGACACATTTGAAGAATTCTTGAAACTTTGTGATAGGATAGAAAATCGTATGCCTGCAGGCCTTATTCCTTCGGATGAAGATAGAATTCATCCCGGAAAAATTGATAATAGGTTATATCCTTTTCTAGATTTGATAGGAGAACACTTTATTGATGAAGACAATTGGCTTCATTTATCAAAAGAGCTTGCAAGAGGATATATGTTTAAGTTATCACAAGTGGTTGCAAGAATACGTAATCTTAACAGAGGTACTGATGATTTGGATGCGTGGTCAATAAATCCTTACTTCAGTGAAAATGCGAATTTCGGTGATTTTCTTCAAGATCCCACGGCCAAAGGTTTTTTCTGTTCAGTTACATTAGAGGATATCGTACCTCAAAATATAGGGGAAGTAAGTGCACGTGAACTTGTTACATTCGTTAATAAAAGGAAGGATGAAAGAAAGTTGCTGAGAGAGAAATTTGATGATTTTACCAATCATCTTGCCAAGATTTCAAATATCCAACATGCAGGACAAGTAAATGAAGATTTCGTGAAGGAATTATTAGATTCGAAAGAACAATACAAGAAAAGCATGGATCGTTGGAGGGATATAAAATGTTTGCCCATTACAACGGGAGTTCCTGTTTCCCTTACGGCTTTGGGAACCTTTGCTGCTCTTATGGAAGAACCGTTTGGCATTGCTTCAATAGCAGGCAGTCTTACAATCGGGGCGATATGTTCATATGTTGATTTCTATAGAGCAAAAAAGAACAGAGACCCTTCTTATGCGTCATATTTAATCAGTGTAGATAAACTTTGTAAAAATGTGACATGGCAAAGTTATATACGACTAGAGGAGTTTATTAACGACTAAGTATTGCACAAAGAGTCAGATACAAAGCTCCTTTAAGGACAAGCGAATTAGAGTAAGCATTCGATAAACTACAGGCATTGAACCTTCATATACAACAATAGCGATTGTCATTAAGAACCTAATAGTTGTAGTCGCTATCGTTTTATTGAAACCTATATGTAAGTGTCAGTATTAGTTGCCGGATTCCGAGCTTTGTTTGGTCAATAGACTTCCCGAATGTTGCAACTTCCATTTGGGCGAGAGCTGACTCAAGGGTCCCTCATGGGTGTCTTTTTATGATAGGATATTGGGGTGTTATAATGTCATTTAGGTAATCCTTAGGGGCGACATTGTGTGACTTACAGATAACCAGCAGAGAACAGGCAAACGACATGCTGACCGTTGCTTCATGATTGCCGCAGAAGAGGAATTTTTTCTTCCGAGAGTGATAGACTGCCAAAAATTACAGATTGTAATATTATACTTAAAAAGGACCATATCAAGCTCAGCATTGAGTAATGATACGGTCCTTTCTTTAGTTTTTTGGATGCTATTGTTTCAAATTATAAGTTCAAAATAAATAAGTATTGATGTACCCTTATTCTATTTTTATGAGTTTAGGAAAGCAACAATCTCATTACTGCAAGTTGCTGCATGTTTGAATCCTTTTGGTAATACCATTAGGCATCCATTGTCACTGTATAAGGCACCTGTTTGAGAATTTTCGTTTTTATATAGTTGATGAATAACTCCGTCGAAATCACCACAATTGGTCATGTGACAAAGAAATTGTCCTTGATTTTGATTTAGCCAATATCCTCCATGTATTCTATCTCCTTTTTGAATATTCCAAAAATCAATAAGTACGATACGTTTTTGGTCGCCATGCAAGAAATTCATTCTTTCCAAGAGGTTATTACAATACAAATCTCCAAAGCTATATCCTGCAATTACCAGTTTGTGATTTCTGATAATACAATTGGTCATATTGGCATGATAAAAGTCAAATGGAACACAGTTTAGCTTGTCCGTTTTACGCAATCCTGTAACGATAGGAGAAGAATAGTATGTTTCTCCTGATTGGGTGCATGGCTGGCTTTGTCCTCGTCCTGTCATCAATCCTTTAACTGTTGCATAGTCAGGATATTTATATAAGTCATGGAATAGAAAAGTATAGGTATCTTCATTAATATTTTTATATGATTGGAAGTAATAATTTATACATCCATGCATATGATTTATCGTAGATAAGCCATTAGGATTTTCAAACAGCCTTTTGGGATTGAATCGTAGAAATACATTTTGAATACCATCCGCTTCAAATCCATCCTCGTAAGTACCAATTGCCTTTTCTATCGTGGCGTCATAGTTTAACACAAAGAAGTCACTGTCTTTAGCAAACTGTTGATAAAATTTCCAATACCATTCATTAGTGTGATAATTTAAGAAATTAGAATCATATCCATTCACAATATCCATTATTCTAAGGATAAATTGGTCCATGACAGAACTAAGTGTATTAGTGTCAAAACTTATATTAGGTTGGACAAAAGGAGCGAAAACCGGATATAGATTTGGGTTTTTACTGTTTCTGCTCCATACCCAACTGTAAGCATCTAACATCTCTAATACGTGAAACAAATGTTCAAAATGAATATAAGGGGTAGGTGTTTCACCTACATATGGATTAGAACGGTCTGGTGGATAATTTTTCATTAGCCAGTTGTAGATATCATCTACAATAGTTATTGTATCACCTTGAGTAAGATAATCTGTGTAGACCCTACGAACATCATTTGTGATTTCTGTAGTTGAAGGTTTAATCACATCTTGTGGTAAAACCAAGTCAAGCGGTGTTCCTGCGCCTATCAAAAATGTTGTACGATTATTTTCCATAATTCGCTATATTTACTCATTGAAAAATTTCAGGAACTATATCTTCAATTTCAATTCCATCTATTACATTGGCCGAGAGTTTTTTGCCAAAGTCGCAGACTTTATCACCTGCATACTTATCAAAGATATAAGTACTTTTGTGGGCGAAATCAAAGTTCTCCAATATTATTTTGTTAATTCCTTCGTCTTTACATCCATATCCTATGATTATCAGTTTTTCTGCTTTTCGCAGGTTCTTTCTGAATCTTTTGAAGAGTTTCTTGAAAAGTAATGGATTGTTGTATTTTTCTATTTTAGAGGTTGTGCCGGTCAGAAAATCTGCGTGGTAAGCAATTGGGCAACTTTCATAACCCATTTTGCTTCGTATCCCTCTTAATAAGTCACTTACGCCAATACCTTCCCTTATTTTCACATACTTGATGGGTATCATAAAATTGTTCTCAACAGTCTTGTAATAAGGCACATAATCTAAACTGCCATGTAATTTATAAAGCCTTATAGGAGCGTCGTATCTGGCTGTGTATCTTTCTAACCGGCAATGATAAGTAGTATTGTCTCTATTCAGTATTCCGTAAAACTCAGAACCATATTCATCAAAACCGTCGGAAATACTACCATTGATATATTCAGTCTTATTAAAAGATTCAAAAAGTAAATCATGGTTCAGTGTATGCACATCAATGATGTAATCTTCTTTCAAGTGACTTAGGTATTTCAGAAAGCCATCGTAATGTTCCACAAAGCTTATGTGGAATGGCTGGTTTTCATAAAAAGAATTACCATCTTTGTCTCTCAGCAAATATCTTACCATCTGATTATAGATGTCGGGCAAACTGAAGACGAAACCTCCATAATCCGTATATTCGTCTAATAAATCATCACACAATGTTTCGTAGCATGAGTTATATACTTCTTCACTTTTTATAAAGTCATAAAACTCTTCATAGTCGAACTTATGTGTCTCTGCATACTTTTTTATTAGACGCTTGCAAAATACGAAATGTTTTTGATGCAGATTAAGTATCCCTTCTCCCTGAAAAGTAGGTTTTTCTCCAGTTGTTGAATAGCACAGTACCCCACTTGGGGAAAAATCTGCATTATATTTCTCAAAGTTTAAAATATTCTCATTCATTGTATTTCCTATCGGATACCCTTGAGGTGCAGAAAAACCGGCTCCTATTAAAATAGAAATGTGTTTTCTACCAGTCAATGTTTTTTCTGGTATCTCATAATCCAAATCTATATTTTTCATATTGAATCCTCTCCTTATTAGTTTTATATTACACTTATTATGGACAAAACCATTATTTCACAAGATTCTGTTTCGCTTTCTCCATCATTGTGATGATATCGAAATGCAATTTCATAATCTCAGTATAATTTTCTTTATTCTGCGGTATATGAATATATTTAAGATTTTCTGTTATAGGATACATTAAATCTACATAATCATTTGTTTTTAAGAAAAAAGAGATTTCATCATACAACTGTTGGTATCTAGTTAGTAATATATTACCAGGTGTAGCTTGCAGATCATCACAAACGATGGAACTAACACGTGCAGCAAAGCCTAGTAAAGACCCTTTTTCTACTACAGATAAAATACCAAATGCGTTTGACATACCTGTTTTAGATAAATGTATTTCATTTGAAATGGTTGTCTTGTATAATTCTAAATCTTTGCGTTGTTTTTCAACTTGATCTATTTGTTGTTTTAAGTTACGTAGTTCAAAAAAACTAGCAATCTGAAAACCAACAACTATTGTAGCACAGACACCAATTAATGAAGCTATAATCCCTATGTATGAATCAGTCGTTATAGTTCCATTATTTTTTATTTGCCCCCAGAATGTCAAAACGACACAAGTTACACTACTTATTATACAAGTTGAGGTGAGTATAATATTATTTTTGCAAGCCATACTTATTATATCAAATGTGTCACATTAATTTTCTTATACTTATTCCCCATGCCCAGGGCAAAGGCCATTTGGTCTTTTATAATCAGCTCGCCTTTTTGAAGCCCTGCTATCGCTGTCCTGATTTCTTGAAGTTCCTGGCCACTCACACCAAACAAGTCTTTGATGACCTTATCGTCAATAGTCTGTTGTTTCATAATCAGAGGATACTGAGCATTGGCATAAAAGTCAAAACCTTTTGATTTGAAACTACTCATATTCTGAGTGGCAAGAATAATACTTAAACCTTTATTTCGTCCTACTGCAATTAGATTACGCAGTGGGCGATTGTCGAAGTCAAGCATATAGTGAGCTTCATCAATAATAGAGAAATGACGTATTTGTACTACCTCATCATTTACTGCTTGTTTATCCATAGCTCATAAATGTTATTAAGTTTAGACATCAGGAAATACACAATAGCTTTGGCTATAGGTCCATCTTTGGGATACCCATCCATCTTAATGATGTAGCTGTCATCAATCAAAGAAACTTTATCTTCTGATTCAAAGATATGTGCATTAACCAATTGCTTCAGAACAGAAGAAATACTATCATCATTATTTGCATCTTTCATTCGTGATTGATAGCATTTCAGCATTAATTCAAATGAAATAGGGGCGCCATTTGTCGATTTATAGGCTTCTACAATAGCTTCACTAAGACGATTGTTCATGTTGGCACTCGCACTTACTCGGTCTATAGAATATAAAGCAGAAGACATTTCTGTAGAATACAGATTAATTTCATTGATAGAGCGTTCTGTGAAATCCTTAAATGGAGTAAAAGGCAATGGCTGTGTCAATGGATCCAGAATACAAGAACGGTCCACATCGAAGAGTGCCAACCAATGGTTATTCTGTATATCGCTGAACTCTCCTTTGTAGTCAAACAGCAGGAAGTTCACGGGATATTGTGATTCTGTGGATAACATTCTGAATTGCTGAATCAAAACAGCCAGCAGATTGGTCTTTCCGGAACCTGTAGCTCCCGCAATAATAATCTGTGAGTTGGTAATGGAACGACTGTTTATATCCAAAGTCGCTTCCATTTCTTCATCACCATAGTTACCAATCAGAAGATTCAGAACTGGAATATCTTTTGCCATGGCTACTTTGTTGTTCATAGCGTATAAGAAGGAATCCAGATTGTTGTCAGCTATCAGATAGTCACGTCCACGGAGCATTTCTGCTGCGATAATTCGAGAAAGCGTAGCGTTTTGAGTCCAATCAATGTTCAAGTCCGAATACCTTAATTTTAACAATGCTGAATATAAGGTGCTTAAATCGTGCATTGTGAAAAAACTGGGAGTAATTCGTATGGATGACACAGACAATTGTATATTCTTGTAATCATCTATGGAACGCTTTGTAGGCAAACTTAGTCCCACGATGAAGCAGATACGCATTATCTTATTCTGATTCAAGTTTATACGTTTTTCACGATCAGCCGTTCTGGAAAGATTGATTTTTGATTCAATCAGTTCCTTGATTGGATTGATTGCATCAAACAATCCTTCCATCTGACGCGTATTTGAAAAATTTATGATGCTCATTTCTTTTACTGATTAAGAGTTAAACCAAAATAACCGTCTTCAACCGTAGTATTCTGTGCTTCTACATTGCGATGAAGTGTATAGGTTTTAGAGATAAACGGTTCCAGTTTGATATAGTCGCTGTCTGTCCTGATTTCAGAGGTCGTACAAAGCAAAATAGTTTGTTCTGCCAATTGTGGAAAATATTCTTCCATCAAGGCATCACGACTTTCATTATCGAGAACCCCCATTACTGTATCAATCATTACAGGCGGATTATAATCTCCCAGGTTTCGTAATACTTTCAATAAAACTTGGATGAAGATTTGTTTGGATGCAGCATTGAGCTGATTCAATGAAATCTCATTTCCGGCAGTATGATAGAGCTTTATATTGAATTGTTCAATGCTGTCAGACAACTCAACTTTGGCTACATGACTTTTGTATGAAATAAGTAACTTGTTAAGTTGCTGCTGCATTTCACTTTCAATCTGGGCTTTTTCTTCTTCAGCAAACTGTCTGCAATCTTTTCAAACAGAGGTTTGAGCTTGACCAAAGTGTCGAATTTAATATCAGGTTCTTGCTGGATTTGTACATCAAACTGATGAATCCGTTTCTCAAGACGTTGAATGTCTGCTTTCAGTGTCGCTTCCTGACCTTTCAGTTTCTCTATCTGGTTCTGAGAGGCTTCATAATTTTGAATTAGATATTCGTTACCACCGGCTTGCGTTTGTTCCAATGTCTGTTTTTGCGAACGTAAGTTATCCAACGTCGAAAGTTGAATTTCCAGTTCCTGGCGCTGGCGGTCAAGTGCAATGAACTGATTGGAGCCAGTTCTTTTTACCAAGTTAGTCAAAGCGGTTACTTCCGCTTCGTCAAGATAACCAAAAGGATCTTCTTTATTAGTACTATTTTGGATAGCTACAATATGAGATACAACCTGTTCTTCATCCACAGATTCACTGCACAGTGACAAATCTTTTAAGTAAGTTATAATTTTGTTTGTTACGTCTTTCAATGTCTCCAACGGATAAGCACCGGTATTCTCTTTCTGAAGCTGTTCTTTTATGTGCAGAATATTATTGATTTCTTGTGCCAGGTTCGAAGCTAATTTAGGCAAGAATAAATCAATTTCTATGTTGTCAACAAATGCTTTCAAATCCTCAGCATAAGTTGCTGCACGTTTTACAATATCGTCAATTTTGCCGGCAAGCTCTTGTATCTTTTTATTAAGGGCAGAAGCTTCTTGAGCACCGTCTTTTGCCCGTTTATATTCCACTTCTACCGACGCAAGATACTTATATTTTGCATCTTGTTCTGCTATACACGTATTTAAGTCTGCGGTCAGCTTGTCTTTTTGTGCGCATAGTTCATTATATTCCTGTGCTTCTTTTTCTGCTTCAAGACGTTGCTGTGCCCATTCCTGTTGTAGTTTTTCAGCGGCACGCTTTAACTGAAGGTATTTTTTGAAGCCCAACACATTCTCGAAATTATCACGAATGGTTTGGGCAAATACATTTTTCTTCAGCAATTCACTCGATTGCATTGCATCAAATAGGAAATACTGACTCAGTTCCTGAGGCAGATTAGCTTTGATGATTTTATTGATTTCCTGTTCTGCTTTTACCCGGTCCTTGGGAGTAGTCATCGTACCGTAAACATACATGTTCCCATTCATGTTCAGCGATACGCTTTCCAATGGTTTTCCTTGCGGATTTAACTGATAAACACGCTTTAATATGTACTTCTGTTGCTGGCCGAGAACTTTCCCTACAAATGTTACCTGTAAGGAAATCTCTGGTTTGACTGTGTTTAAGGCTCCCTGATTGAGCAATTCCATGAAATGCTCTTTGTTCTCAATTTTTAGACCATAAAGAGCTCCGCTTATGGCCTCGAATAAAGTAGTCTTACCGCCACCATTTGCACCGCCAATCAGAATAATCGGGCGATCATCATCGACTGTCAAATCCAGATCAAGTGACAAGTAAGTCTTATAATTGCTTATTTTAATTCTCTGTATCAGCATAATCGTATTTATTGACGTATTTTTTGGATTGCATTACGGATGATGTCTTCCGTTTCATTATCACTCATTTCTATCACATCAACCTTTTTGGCATGATAGGCCTTCAGAATATCTTCACTGAGCCATTCAAAGTCTATCCCTTCAACTTCGCAAATAGCTTCTATCATTGACAAGTCATCCTTACGAATACCGTAGTGAACAAATTTCGGATCTATACCTTTAGCCATAATCTTTATGCGTTTTTAGGATAAAAAGCATCCCAGTTTAACAAATCAGTTGTATTCTCAATGGGTAGTTTGGAATATAGCCAGTTACTTCCATCTTGAATGATAACTCCTCCATAAAGAGGTGTATCTTTAGTTGAATATTCTTGGATATATTGCAACAAGGCATTATGCTTCTCCGGAGCAGTTACATCACTTCCGGCACTTTTCGTATCGAAAAGATATACATGTCCATTCTTCATACGGATAACGAAATCAACATAAAATAAAGATTTTCCGTATGCAATGGCGTAATGCTGTTTCCCTTTATCCCCATTCTTATACCACCAGTCAATCCATTGTGAATGTTCTTCCAAATATTTCACAAATTCCTTCTCCGGATTAGATACTTCGTTAAGTTGTACGAATGGTAGCAAAGCATGATTTTTTGCAGTTTCAATATGATTGGTTTCACTGTCATAGACTCTTTCTTCCGGAACTTCCCAGTTGTATTGTTTTAATTCTCTGGCTGCCGCAGATCTTTTCTTTGCCCTTTCTCTTTTACGGGCGTATGTTTCAAGAGCCTTATCCAATAAACGGTCAAACTTTGGTTTGTTATCATAATATAGGACTACCTTCTTGGCATCTGTATCGAAGATTCCAAAATAGTCGGCAAGCATTTCAAGCAGATAGTTGGCTATTTTATCAGCTCTACCTTTACTTTCAAATTGATGTCCCTTACCACTTATATATGCCATAAACACACGGTCTATTTCAGATGCTTTACGGGCAAAGCGTACTTGATCTACCTTCAATATCTGTTCTTCATTCTGAAAGTGCACATCTTTCGGAATCTCCACATTGATTGTCTTGACATCCAAACGAATTGAATTCTTTACCCGCCTTCTGTTTTCATTTACTAAATCGTCATCACTTTCCGGCAACGGAGTAAATTCATCATTATCGTTTCTTAAAGCGGCTAATTCGGCGATAGAAAACAATCCGGCACCTCTTTCCAGTTTCCAGAATTCATCAGCTATTTCATACAATGTTTTCTTGAAGTCGGGTCCCAGATAATTTCGTTCCACATTAGGGCGTTCTGAATAGTAAGCCGGTAGAGATACATTCTCAAGATTTTCACGTCTGCACGCCGTAATCGTATTTTTCAAGATATAGTCGGAATCGGCTGTGACAATCTGAATTTTATCTTTTGCAATGTCGGTATAAACATAACCGATATTAAGCTGTTCTTTCGGATAATGTTTCTGCTCCGGCATTCTCAGAATACGTCCTACAGTTTGTATCGTAAACTGATCGCTTTGCAATTTTCTGAAGATTAACAGTACAGCTGCACGAGGACAGTCCCAACCCAAAGCTATTGCTTCTTTGAATAGCAATACTTGTGTCATATTATCGGGACGCTCCAGTCCGGCGAGATTCTCTTTTTCGTTGGCGAGCCATACGGCCAATAATCCATTTTCGGCTGTTATTCCACAAATGGCTTCCAAATAGGTTTTCACCTGTTCTGCGATAGCCTGGTCTTCCGAAGTCATGGATTCCTTCACATCGTTGGGTAGCTGGATAAGTAATAGGGGATTAATATTGACACCTAATTCCTGATAAAGCTCTGCCAACTGATTACGTTTTGCCAATGCCGCTTTAATCAGATTTTCGTTCAGTGTGCGTTCTTCGCTGAAATCCAATTCTATATCCGGATTCAGCACGACTTCTTTCTTAATCATTTCAGCAGCAATAACATCCTGTCGATAAACTTTTACTTTCTCATCAGGATGAAGTGTTTTGGGCGTAGCCGAAATACGCAATTCTACAGCCGGATTGATACGTTCCAGCACCGCTGCCGATTTATCAGCAGTCTTTGACCAGAACATGTGTTCCTCATCTATGATGGCAACAATGGGCAAATCGTACTCTTCTTGTGTCCGTCGTGCAATTTCATACAAAGAAGCAAAGCTTTCGTTTTCGCGAACCATAACATTACTTTCTTTGTTTACACTTTCCCAATTGACAAACAATATTTCTCCGGGTTGTATGCCTTCACTTTGGTCAATCTCGTCAAACATTACAGGCCGAAGCTTCCGTGTTTCACCAAAGGCATTCTTTAGGCTGGCATAACTTTGCAGGTGCAGCTTACGAGGTGCAAACCAGATATAGGCAACTTCCTGATAACGGCTGTCACCACGCGATTTAAGTTCATCTGTAATATTAGCCAATGTCAGACAAGACATAACTGTTTTTCCTGCACCGGTTGGAGCCTCAAACACAATCTTGTGGCGTTTGCCGCCAAGATTTAGCAGACGGATAGTCTTATCTGTCAGTTCATTGATCGCATTCTGCTGGTATGGTATATTTTTCATTATTCCTTTTTTTATTTTAAGTGTTTATTATGGAGTTACCTTTTTCCAGAAGCAGTTATTCGAAATTTTCGAATAACTTAAACCACATATCATGTTTCTATCTGATATATGTTTATGCTTCCTCATCGTATTCAAAGTTCAACATGCCATTAAATAGGTCTTTATCTTCTTCAGAGGTTGCCAGCGCATCTTCTTCAGGCATGACAACGGTATCCTTTTTCTTGGGTAGAATTCTGCGGTAAGTGTTGTAGATGGCTTGTGGCAGAGCACACAGTTCCACCTTATCACTGACATCATCAAACGAACCTTCCCACGGGTCTTCACTGGGTGAGAACACATAAACCTTTATTAGTTGGGTTATATCCAAATCATAAATAATATCAACCAGTTTATCGATGGCTTCTTCACGATAAATAATAAGCATCTGTTTTTTCCCATCATCGAAATAACGGAAAACACCTTTATAGGTCTTTTGACCTCCAAAGGTATTTTGCTCCGTAAAAAGGTCTTCTTTGATACAAAGCATATCTGTAGCAAGATTAACCAGTTTTCGCATATTCTGCATCGAGCGGCTGCGACCAACAAATCCGGTACGGTAATAGCGGAGATTGTTTTTTGTTAAACCTGTTACCTTTTCGCCCTTCGTGTTTGTATAACCTTGGATCACTCGTTTGTTTCGTTTGTAGGTCACCATTTCGCAAATATTGTTTTCGTTGTTCGTAACAAGAATACATTGGCGATGGCCTCCATCTTCTGCATTAAGTTGCATAGTTGCGTGAAGAGTTGTTCCACTACCTGCAAAGAAATCAAGAATACATTCGGCATCAGGTATAACATTTTTAAGTAAATATTTCGCTATGCTTAATGTTTTAGGGTATTCAAATTCGATTCCTAATTCTTTGAATAATTTATCATTGCTTGAACCATCATTTACAATCGAAGGAGTATTTTCCATTAAATTATCTTTAAGAAGATACTTATTCCTAGGTTGATTGTTGCCTTTACGACCAGTTGTAAATACTATTTGTCCTTTAATAACCATGTTAGGTAATAATGTTATAGGTTCTTTTGTACCCAGCATTTTTGTAAAAGTTGCAGTGGGGTATCGCCATCCCTTATCTGGAACAGGACATTTCTCTCCATTTATTGGATGTACCAATGGAACGAAATAATCATCATTAGGTGTTTCTTTATTGGGCCATGCCATCGACACAGTTTGAAAAACATCTCCATTTTCATCAATAAACTGATATGCTTTTTCACCTTCAGAGAAATCGCTTCTTTTAAGCCAAGCTTGAAATTCTTTATTTACCAATTGTAAATCATATGTAACATAAAAATCCTTGAGAGTTTTTTCAGGATATTCAAAAGGAGAGATAACAGCTTTTACATCATCTGGAATCATTGTCTTTCCAATCTTTGAAAATAAGTTTTTTGCTTTATTGATGATTTTAACAGCATTCGGTTTCTCTCTCATAAGGTTATTTAATGAGGTATTAAATGATTCTTTATTCTTGCAATAAAGCAAAATATATTCATGCTGAACAGCTACTGCATTAGCATCCCCCTTAGGATTAAGTTTATTCCATATAATTTGTCCAAGACAATTTGCTCTTGTAAATATTTCTGTCTCCATAAGCATATTTAGAGCATCGAATTCATGCTCATCAATATGAATAATAATTACTCCTTCATTTTTTAAGAGACGTTTTGCTATAGATAATCTCTTTTTCATAAACGACAGCCAAAGTGAATGTCTAAAGGGATTATCTTTATCTACATAATTATCATTATATCTAAAATCATTATCACCTCTGTTGTAAGGAGGATCAATATAAATTACGTCAATTTTACCCTCATGTGTATAAGCCAAGGTGGCGAGGGCTTCCAGATTATCTCCCTCAAATGGTTAGGGGCATCTTTATCTTCACTGATTATGGTACGTTCTTGTACCTCTGTTAAGATAGGCAGTTCGTCGCGCAGACGTTCTTCTACATACTCTGGCTTATCTTCCCATACCAGACCATAAGTTTTATTTTCGCGTAACAAACCTAACAGGGCACTACGTTCCTTATCGGTCAGTCCTTCTAACGTGTTGATACGTTTTATGAGATTGGCTCTATCATTACTGTTCATAACATTACTTGGCTTTACTGTTTTTGAATTCTGACTAACTGAATATCGTCACGTGTAGAGTTCAGCAGTTCTTTAATATCTACATCCAAAACACGTGCTATCTCCAGCAGCGTTTCAAGTCCGGGTTGTGATGTGTTTGTACACCACTTCGATACCGTGGCAGGGTCCTTTCCCAATTGTTCGGCCAACCATTTGTTGGTCCGCTTCTTCTCCACAAGCACAACCTTGATGCGGTTTATGTCTTTTTCATTTTCCATAAGGATTTTCTTTCGTTCTATGCAAAGATAAGAAAGCCTATCTATTTTTCATTATTTCAATAAGACTATTTGCAATATAAATTGCGAATTAGTTCAATATTATGCCAAATTATATAGAAAATTATTCTTTAGTATAGTTGAATATCATTACATTTGCATATAAGACAGAAACTTAAGTAAGTTTTGATTAAAAATTAAAATTCAAGCTATAATGAGAATAGATCATATCCATATACGAAACTTTAGAAAACTAAAAAATTGTCGTATTGATTTTAATAAAGATCAAACAATCTTCGTTGGTGCTAATAATAGTGGTAAGACATCTGCTATGAGTGCTATAATTTGGTTTTTAAAGGATCATAATCGTTTTACGACTCGTGAATTTACATTGACGAATTGGAGAGATATCAACGAACTTGCCAATAGTTGGCTTGCCGCTAATGATGAAGTGGAAAATAGAGAAGAACTCCTTGCATCCCTTCTTTCACCAGAACAATGGGATAATCTTGTCCCTTCTTTGGATTTATGGATTAATGTAGACGAAAAAGAAGCATACATGGTTTATAAATTAATTCCTTCATTAGAGTGGAAGAAAGATTTAGTTGGTGTAAGATTACGGTTCGAACCCAAAGATATAAAAAAACTATATGCTGATTTTCGAACAGCCTCTTTGAAAGTTAAGGAAATAAAGGAAAGTCCTCAATACAAAGACGCAAATAACGTAGTATTGAAGCATTCCGTGAATTTTCAGATCCAGAAGGTAGAAATGATAATGATATTGATACTTTATCAAAACAGTTGCAATCATATTATAAATCTAATTTTGAAGATGAAACACAAATTGATTTAGATGATTTAAAATTGCTTGGAGAGATGAAATGGGCTACAGAAACCTATGATGAAAAGTTAGATAGAAGTTTCAAGGCTCCTATTGCAGAACTTAATAATATAAATTATCCAGGCTTTCAGAACCCAGAAATTCATGTAAAAAGTCATGTTAATATTGTTGATTCAATAACACATGAATCTTCTGTTCAATTTACAGTTCAAGGTGATGCAGAATTATCCCTGCCAGAAAAATATAACGGTTTAGGGTTGCGTAATCTTATCTCTATCTATTTAAAAATGGTTCAGTTCCGTGAGCAATGGACTAATTTAGATAGAATAGAAAAAGCAGGTATAAATCATATTGAACCTATTCATCTTGTCTTTATTGAAGAACCTGAAGCTCATTTGCACGCACAGGCACAGCAAGTTTTTATTCGTAAGGCTATGGATGTTCTGACGAATGATAGTACTAATGAAATACTTAGAAACAATAAAAATTTGACGACTCAATTAGTTGTTTCAACCCATTCAAATCATATTGTAAACGAAGTTGATATGTGTCATCTTAGATATTTCAAAAGAATCATTGATGACAACATAAAAATTCCAGTATCAGAGGTAGTTAATCTTTCTCGTACATTTGGAGATGATAATGACTCTAAAAGGTTTGTTACCAGATATATAAGATTAACTCATTGTGACATTTTCTTTGCAGATGCAATAATTCTTGTAGAAGGGGCTGCAGAAAGAATTCTTATGCCTAAATTTATTCGTGATGAGAATATGGATAATTTCTATATCTCGGTCATAGAAATAAATGGAAGTCATGCTCATAGATTTGATTCACTAATAAAAAAATTAGGAATTCCAACATTAATCGTTACAGATATTGATGCTTCAGAGAAAATTCAAAAAGAAATTAGGGGTAAGCTAAAATTAGTTTGGAATTCTTCAATTCCTCAAATAAATAAAAAACAAAAAACTAATAATGATACAATAAAATATTGGCTTAAAATAGAATCCATTGATAAGTTGATAAAATTATCTTTTCAGAAGAAACAGAAAAATAATATCTGTATATCATATCAGACACCTATATCAGTAAATTGGACAAATCAAAAGAAGGAAGATGAATTATATGAAGTATACCCGTATACTTTTGAAGATTCATTGGTTTTTACTAATATAAAGCTATTCCAGAGAGATGAAAAAATGGCAAAAATGGGAGTAATAACGGCCTTTTATAATTACCTAAAAAAATCAACTTCTTTAGAAGAATTTCATGAAAAGATGTTTCATTGTTTGGAGAATCAAGGAAATGTTAAAGCATCCTTTGCAACTGAAATACTCTATGTGGAAGAATTCGAAAATATACAAGCTCCTTCATATATTAAGGAAGGGTTAATGTGGTTACAAAAGTGTTTAAACGATAAAACTCATAAGTAACATGAATGAATCTGTAGACAAAATATTGGAAGAGTGTATCACAAAAGGAAGTCGTAAAAGTTTCTTTCTTTTTGCAGGCGCAGGCTCTGGAAAAACTCATTCGCTTGTTGTACTTTTAAATAAGATACGAGATAAGTGGGGACAAAAGTTCAAAATAGAAAATAGACATGTGGCCGTTATTACATACACAAATGCTGCCACAGATGAAATAATTTCACGCTTAAATTACAGTCCACTTTTTCATGTCTCTACAATTCATAGCTTTGTTTGGAATGTCATTCAATCGTATCAATCCGATATTAAAAAGTATTATTTAAGATTTAAAGAAGAAGAAAAGGCTGAATTAGAAGAGAAAATAAATAAGGCTAGAAAAAATGATGGTAAGACCTATTTAAATAATGTGGACAAATTTGATAAGGTTATCAAAAGCATTGCTAAAATTGAAACAGTATATAAATTTATATATAATCCCAATGGGAATAATTTTGAATATAATGCTCTTAGTCATGCAGAAGTGATTAAAATAGGAGCTAAAATGATTGTAGAGAATAAATTACTTCAAAAGATTATTGCCCAGCAATATCCATTTCTTCTGATAGATGAAAGTCAAGATACTAAAAAAGAACTAGTACAAGCCTTTTTTGAATTAGAAAGAAATTTTGGAGGTGAAAATTTTACATTGGGATTTATTGGAGACCAAAAATAACGTATATATACTGATGGAGAAGAAAGAATAACAACAATCATTCCCAAAGAGTGGGAAACACCTGTTAAGCCTATAAATTACAGATGTGATAAAAGGATAATTAAGTTATCAAATAAGATCAGTGAATCTATTGAGCAAAATGCTACGCAGAATCCTAGAGAAAATGCTGAAGAAGGATTTGTTCATCTTTTTTTGATCAGGAACGTCGATAAGATGAATAAATTTGAAAAGGAAGCTAATGTAGTCTTATCAATGAAGGAATTAACTGGCGACGATAAATGGTCAATGGAAGATAATAACATAAAAATACTAACCCTTGAGCATATGATGGCCGCAAGAAGGTTGGGCTTTGAAGACTTTTTGGGTATTATGCGGCATGTAGATAAGTATAGTCAAACCCTGCTTCAGGGTAAAGTTGATGATATGGACGTATTTTCAAAACTATCATTTCCATTAATAGATTCATTAAAAAAAGGTGATAATTTAAATGCTCTTAATTTGTTAAAATCATATTCTCCATTATTAATGAATTTGCCACCAGACAAAGCGTATGAAACATTGTCTAAATGTCGAGAAATATTAGATGGTTTACAAAAGATGGATTTAGGCAAAGTCGCTATAAAAGAATTCTTAAAAAATATTGTAGAGGCCAATTTATTCAATGTTCCCCAATTATTGATAGATGCTTTGTCAGTTCCATTGGAATCATTAGATGAGCAAAATGATGAAGTGCTTTATGAATGGGTTTCAGCTATGAATTTACCTGTAATCCAGATTATCAGATTTAATAATTACATTAATGGAAATTCGATGTTTGGTACTCATCAAGGTGTGAAGGGGCTTGAATTTGATCGTGTTTTAGTTATTATAGACGAAAAAGAATCAAATATGTTTCTCTTTAATTATAATAAACTTTTTGGAGTGGAACCATTGTCTGCAACTGATATTAATAATAGGAAAGAAGGAAAAGAAACAACTATAGAACGTACAATGCGCTTGTTTTATGTTGCATACACACGAGCACGTCATTCATTAGCTATTGCGATTTATACCGATAATCCAGAAATCATTAAACAAACTGTTACTAGAAATGGTTGGTTTGACTCTGCCGAAATATCAATTATGTAATATTTTAAAGATACGCAAAAAGGAGAGGAAAATCCTCTCCTTAATAAAAATCCATATTATACCTCCAACTCCTTTAGCGGCAATCCATAATTATATTGTTTGAAAAATCCTTTGTGGATAAGTTTCAAACCAAGGGTCTGATAATACTTGTAGTCATCATCTTCTGTGCAGAGGTATTTGTAACCATAGCGCGGGGCATACTCCTTGAAGAAGCGGGCAAGGTCTTTCAGGTTTTCCTGCTGGTTTCGTTTGAAGTTGCCGCGCACAATGATAATGCTCCAGTCGGGGATGCTGCCAACACCACAACTGTATTCCCAGAAACGGATGTATAAATCCATTTCGCCTACATGAACAGAAACACAAATGCCGTTGGCATTGTGCATAACGGAACAACAGTTTCTGTAACCGAATCTCTCACACAAATAGAGATTGAAATCGT